>Ga0315532_1002199_pt1 | contig 13631 bp, 33 predicted proteins | sample SalMarWE160370MG_FD_203082 | JGI IMG/M metagenome (GOLD analysis project Ga0315532, IMG submission 203082) | Salt marsh sediment microbial communities from the Plum Island Ecosystem LTER, Massachusetts, United States - Salt Marsh Sediment WE1603-70 ... | reverse complement strand
ATAAACCTTTGCGGCGAGCCTGCTGGCAGATGAGGTCGGTTGGTTCGTATTCGCCATCGCTCACAACCAGAACGTCAAAGTCATGATCGGACTGGCCGAGGAGTGCGTCGAGGCAAACCCAGAGCAGTTTCGGTCGATCCTTGGTCGGGATGACGACGGTGATTTTCATTCCTTCATCGCCTCCGACGCACGTTGAACGGCAAGCTCATGGTGGCCGTCCCATTCAGGACCGATTTCTGCCCGCAGGCACTTGTGGACTAAGTCAGCCGCTTCGACGAGGTTGCCGTAGCCTTTGTAGCCGACCCGGATGACTTCGGGATAACTGCCGTCGAAAGGCACGACCGGCCATGCGCCGAGGGCTTGACTTTCCTGCATCGCAATCCCGAAAGTCTCCCGAAAAGTGAAGCTGACAGAAACCCGAGCGCAAGCCAGAGTTTCATAGTATTCCTGCTTGGTCTTGCATGATTCGATGGTCTGAACCCAAACAACTTTATCATTCGGGAACAAACGCTCGTAAATCCAGCGCAGTTCTCCGAACATTTCAGGGTGTTTATCCGGCGAATGGCGGTGCGGAAAGACCACAACCTGACCTCGCTGATGGAAAGGCATGGGAGGCGCACGCTTTATCAATTCCCCGGCATGGATCGGAACACCGCAGGCGACAATCGGCAGACCGGATTGGCCCACGTTATCTTCAATCAATTTCTTGCTGAACTCAGAACCGACGAGGATCAAGTCGAGGCCCTTCATCCAGCCCCGTTCGACATCCAAAGCCCAGCGTCGCATCCCAACTCTGTCGAGCATGTCGAGCGGCGCATACGATCCTGCATGGAAGAAGGCGGCTACCTTTATTTTCAATCCGGTCATGTCGCGCATGTAGCACGCGGCGGTCGTCGATGGCCCCCAGCCGTCGAGCGTCAGTATCCAATCGCCGTCTTTCACTTCTGACCAGCATCGGGCGAGTGCGGCAACCTGCGTTCCTTTCCAGACCCACGTCTTGACCGGGTCGAGGAAATCCCCCGCCTCCATTTCTCCGACCGGCTCACCGTCGATCACTTTGACCGTCCAGCCTTCGGCGCGCAGGTCCTGCGCCCACCACCTATACCATTGTTCGGTATAACGGTATACGAAGGGTTCAATGGGCAGGAGGAAAATCTTCACGGCTTGACCTTCATCAAATACATCAGGATCGCTCCCCGGCGGGTGGCTTCCTTGTCGATGTCGAACAGGCCTAATTTATCAATCATTCCGCGCTCGTATTCCTTGAAGGTCTGGTAATCGGTCTCGGAAACAGTGAAGGTCAGGTCGCGCAGTTGATCACCCGGCTTGGTGACGGTCGGCTCGCCTTCGGAACCCGGCCATCGGAAATCGGTGTTGTGGATGTCCACCAAGGCTTGCAGGTCTCCAAGCTCCTCTTCCATGAACGGTGCGATGTCTTCCAGCGAGTATTCCTTCAAGACCTCATCGACAAGCAGTTGGCCGAAGATCACATCGTTGCTCTCGAACCAGATGGTATTGCGCCTGCGGGAGATGAGGGCGGCATCGGCGGTGCTGACCTTGCCGAAGTTTTCAACCGTCGCCGTTTCCCATTCCAGTTCCTGCAAGGCTTCCAGACGGTGGTTGCCGTCGATCACCTCATAGATGCCTTTGCCGAGATGACGGACGGCGATCACCCCGGCACTCCTGTCTTTTTCAATCGACCGTTTCAACTTCTCCCGTTGCTCCGGCGTGGCTGACAGCTTGTAATTCCAAGGAGCGGGCCTCAGCTTGCTGAGGGGAACTTCGATGATCTCGGGTTTCGTGTTGGACTTGGGCATCCCAGTCTATTCCTTTCGCTTTCCAATAGGCGGTGTAGAACTGTTCGGCTTGGCGGTAGCCTTCGATGGCTTCTTTCAATCGAGCGGCGACCGGCTTGAGGGCATGGAAAGAACCTGTGCCTCGTTGCGTTGCCTGCGACTTGATCTGTTGACCGTTCCAGTACATCCGTACTCCATACATTGCCGGGTTCAGCCACGAGGCGCAGTCAACCGAGTAGAACGGATAGGCTCTCAGGAATTTGTCAGCCATCGAGGCAAAGACGTGGATGCGGATGCGCTGATCGTAGCATTTCTTGATGAACCAGTTGAACGGAAGCGGATCACGGTCAGGCCGGATGCCTTCCATCGCTACGAACCGGCTCTCCGCATGATCCAGCATCCAGTCGAAGTCTTTTAGACCATTCGGAGGATGCCAGGCGGTAATGCACTTTGCCCACAATCCCGCCGCCATGAAGTCCTGACGCATGGCGCGCACCTTATCCATCCCGACCAGTTCAGCGACATCGAGTTCAACGTAGTAGTCAATCCGCTCCCAATTCTTTTTCAAGAAGCGCAGGTAGCCCCGGATGTAGTCATCGAGGTCGGGCATCTCCTCTTTGTTGATCTTGCCTGCCCAAACGGACAGGCCGTAGGAGGAGAACAAGGTGTGTGCGCCGCTGTCGAGGATGACATCATCCCCCGGCATCGAGGTCAGGATTTCATGCGGGTTCTTCTTTTCATACCAGTAGCTTGGAAAGCAACGCACCATCTGAGGAGCATCCAAAGGGATCGGCCCCCATTTATCAATCCAACGGGCGAAGTAGGAGTACCAGTTGCGAGTTCCGCTGAGGTAAATTTTCATGCCCGATTGCGACCTTATCCCAGAGCGATTGGCGACCCATTGTAACCATAATACCGAGCCAAAAGCAACAAAGGCGGTTTTTTTAAGCGTGAACAAACCTGCACAATCCCTTGCAAATCTTATAAGGAAACCTTATAATAGAGATGCAAGGGTCAGTAAAGCACCTTTAAAAATGCGGGCGAACAGAGCATCCCACCGTCCTGTGAACGTCGGCAGGCATCCTCCGTAAAATTGCAGGTCGCCCAGTAACCCGCCAAGCAGATTGCCCGGTTCGAGACCTAGCGTTCCGAGGTACTTACCCGCATTGAAACCGCTTGCAGTTCGAGCGCGAGTAATACCCGGGAAGCCGTCCGGCGCGCTATGATGGTCGAAGGCCGCAATTTGTTCCGGGAGCGTTCTGAGGGATAACCCATCGGACCGACCCCTGCGCTGAATAGGTAAGCCCATCGTTCAGGTCTAGTGCAAAGCAACGTCGTACGGGCTGAGAGAAGGCAGATGCAGGGCATAGCCCCTTCTGAGATGAAGGGACATCGGTAGCGCGCGCGAGCGCGCAGGTTGCGTGGGGGTTGGAACGAAGGCGCATTGATCCTGTTCCTGACCGGAAGTCTAAAATGGGAAGGCCTGAAACGATAGGGCGCGCAGGCAGGTGAAAGTGTAGTCGGTAGGCGCAATACTCGATGCCAAGATTGAACGATACCCGTCGTGAAGGTAGTCACGCAGGCTTAGCATCCTGAACCCTTCGGCGAAAGGAAACCGAAGAGAAAGCGAAACATCTCGCCCTTTCCCCTTGTGCGCCTCATTTATATGGGGCGTGGAAGTGGCAGGGCGATTTTCAATTCCAGAAGGAGGAAACCGATGGACGAGTATCCTGTCAAGGCCGCTGGTGTGCCTATCCTGAAGGCATGCAATCGGCGGGGATGCCTCGGGAGCTACGAGTGGTCAAGCTACTGCGGTGCGAAGGTTTGTACCGAGTGCGACGACCATGAAGGGCTGGCGAGGTGCTACTGCGGTTGGAGCCGGAGCGGCAATGATGGCCGCCAAGAGTTGATCGAGATGGGGGAAACCATTGAGGAAGGGGAGTAGCGATGGAAAAGAAAGAGGCTCTGAGGTACTTGGCTGATGGGCATACCGTTTGGAAGCCGGAGATTGCAGATGAAGTCTGCGATGCCTTCGGCGTGCAACGGATCAAGCCAAGCAGGTTCAGGTCAGACCCGCCCGGAACGATCAAGGGCTTGACCATGAAGGAAGGCGAGGAGAACTCGCTTGGAGTTGATGGGCTGACGCTTTCCCATCATGTAGCCGATGAGCTTGGGTTGGAATACGGCTCGTATATCGGCAGAGGTTTTCAAGCGCAGGCGATTGCGAGGGCAATCGCTGAGTATATGAAGGAGTAGGCGATGGCTAAGGAATATGTGAAGCCCAGCTTGGTTCGGATCGAGAGAACCAACCGGACCGAACGGCTTTATACGCAGGAAGGCAAGCGCAACGATCTCCTGATTGATGCCGCAAGGGAATGGCTGAAGGTGCAGGAAAAGCCCGAGGATGCGCTTTGGAATGAGGCCATCCCGCAGGCGTTGTATGACCTGCTGGAGAGCTTCGACCCGCAGGCTTCCGAGCTTGCGGCTCAGGCTTACCTAGAGAGCATCGGCTATACGGTGAGTAAGGAATGAAGGATGCGCTGACCCGTTCGAGGCAGACGGTCTGCCCCCCTCAGATCGCTCGACGGCGGGTTGGCGCATTTTCAAAAAACAAAGGAGATGGCGATGGAAGACATTTACGTTGTAGAAGGCTTGGAGCCTGAGTTCGTGGAAGAGGTTTTCAATTACCTCGATTTCCTGCGGGAAACGGGCCTGACCAACATGTTCGGCGCCCGACCTTTCATCGAAGATGAGTTCGATGTCGATAAGGCTCAGGCGCGCAAGCTGTTGAGCAAATGGATGGAGACCTTCAAGGCAAGGAAGGAGGCGAAGGATGAGGAACACGCATGACATCGCATCTGCTATCGGCATCCTGCTCCGAAGGAATGCGGTCGGGAAGGGCGAGGTGCGGGTGAGGCAAAGCACCTTGGAGCGCACCTACGAGAAAGGTTCGGAGGTGATCGTTTTTCAAAATACGAATGGCGATTGGTTCAAGATCGTTATTGACCACGCCATCGGACCGAAAGGATAAGGGGATGGCTACGCTGAAGGAACGCGAGTTCAGGGCAATCAATCTCGGAAACGAAAGCGACGTCTTTCTGCTTAATGAAGGATGTTGCCCGATCTGCAAGGGAGATTGCAAGCTGATCAAAGTGGCAGGGACCGAGCAGTTTCACATCGACTACACCTTTGAAGGCGACCATGAGATGGCCTTTTGGGTGCAGGGCGATGATGAAGGCTACATCATCGGCGGCCTGACATTCAGGTGCGAGGACGGCCACCAGCATTACATCGAGGTTGACCGGCACGGTGATTGGCATTAGGAGGTGAGGCGTGGAAGTCAAATTGATCGAGGTCAGGGATGCGGCAACGTTTATCCCTGCGCTGGCGATAAGGCTTGGATCGGAGATCGAGGCCGAGCGTTACCTTTTCGGTCGCGCAGGCTTCGGAACTTCGCCGATCGGGCAAGGCACATACATTATCCTCATTCGGCTTGAGGATAGCGAAGCGCATTATGACCCGCAAGATTGGAGAGGGTTGGCACGGACGATGCCCGAAGCCCATCGCGAGTTGCTCTCGCATTGGGCAGATTACCAATCAGGCGATGTGCTCGATGTGCAGTTTGTGTTGGGCGAGAAAGCTGAGAAGAAAGTCAGCGAAAGGCTTGGATAGGAGGGCAAGGTGAAAGAATGGGAGTTTGAACGGCTGAAGGCAATTAGGCAACGGCTGTTGGACATCACGCACGGTTGCGATCCGACGATGCACGAACCGGATCAGCAAGGCGTGGAGCTTTTCGCTGTGTTCGGAAATTCTTTGGATAACGCTTTTGGCGAGAGCAGGACAAGCGGTGAGTGCGTTATCTGTCTTACCAACGGAGACGCCAGTGAAGATTTCAATCTCGCTGACTTGTTAGCTCTAGCCCGTATGGCGAAGGTGAGGGAATGATGTTGATTGCAACGAAAGATAAGTTCATCCTCACGGAAAGCGGGACGCTTTGCACTGAGGCATCGACGCTCGAATTGGCTCCGGGCGAATGGCCGGATTTCATATCGGTCGTCGATGAGGAAGGCGAAGGCTTCCTCTTCCAGAAAGTGCACGTTGATGAGATGGGAGGAAGCTACCAGACCAAGGGCGGTGCGTTGCTGATGGTCTGGAACGATTGAATGCGACCCCGACCTGTGAGCATCCGTTCGCAGGTCGGCGTGGTTATTCAATCCTAAAGGAAGGAGGAGAACATGATCGAGTTCAAGCCCGATGTTCATTACGTCTGCTTTGGCTTCCTCGAATGGGGAGGACAGGCAATCGCCCCCGACGGCAACTTGATGTTGCTGGTCGAGCAGGGCGAGGAGAAGGAATGGAAGATGACGTATCGCTTCCGCTACTTCAAGGACGGCAAGGTCTTCGACAGCGCGGATACGAAGAATTGGTACACCTGCAAGATACCGAAGAAATTGACCGAACCGGAAGTGGTCCATTCCATAGCAACCTTTATGGCTAAGGTGACGGAAGCAATCAAGCCGGATGTCGCTAACCTGCTCGTTATCGACGGTGATAACGAAAAGGCTTTGGCGATGATCTCCCAAAGACCTTGGGCGCATGTGAAGGAATTGGAAGGAGGAGAGTATGTCGAAGATGACGCAAAGTGAAGTCCGTAAGGCCCTCGATGCGCTGGAATTGAACGCCTACCGTTCGTTGCACAGCGCGTTCGAGGAAGCGAGGGAGGCGGCTCGTAAAACGCCTATCGAACATCCGAGCAACATCAGGTTCGGCGGTCAGGTTGTTTTGGAAAGCGATACCTTCATCGGTCACATTCCGATTTCCTGCTCTCCAAGCCACCTGAGTGTCCTGAAGGCAATCCCGAAGTTGAAAGGAAGGTGACATGAGTGAAAGAGAGTTTTTATCAATCGAAACCAAGCAAGGCATAGTCGATGACCTATCCCGCTGGATCGGAGAGTTCAACGAGGACACGACCTGCCGAGTGGTGCGGTCCAGAGGGGCGAATGACCTGCTGATCGTGGCTCAGAAAGTCGGACCGGAAACGATAATCATTCAGCTCGAGGTCAAGAAAGTCGATATGGTGTGATATGGAAAGAACAATGCTCTACTGCGACCAATGTGATACGGCATTGGCCGAGAAGGACACCCGCGAGGCCGAGAAATACATCAAGATCGAAGCGGGCAAGGAAAGCAACATCTGGTTTGGTTTGGTCAAGTCTTGGGGTGAAGGTCTGGTTCTCGAAACAGACCTGCACTTCTGCGGCTGGACCTGCTTTACCAATCACCTGACGGAATGGTTTTTCAACCTGAACGATCAAGAAAAGGAGAACGAATGACCGAAGATACAAAAGGAACCCTGTGGGCATGTTCGATGTGCGGTCATGTAGTAGCGACCAGCGGCGGACAGCCCGAACCTCTCCGATGGGATGATGGGCATATATGCGGCCCTTACATTCCTTGGAGCGGCGAACGACCCGTAAATTCTCGACCAAAGAACGGCTTGATGGTCGAGGACGGTATCCTGAGCTTTGGAGAGGAGGACGACGATGAAGGTGAAGAATAAGGAGCCTGAGTGGCCGATCGTGCTGAATTCGGATGACCGTTTTGTCTTGGTCAAGTTCGAGGACATAGATGAGGACGGTAGCTATTACGCCCAAATTCACAATTTAGACTTCGATACAGCCGGTATGGCATTGGAAAGCCTGAAAGAGGCTTTGGTCTGGGCGGCTATCGAACGCGTGATAGGAACGAAAGTCGCCGCGATGGGCGAGTTGAGCTTTGGAGAAAGGAGTCGTTGAAATGATACAGACGAAAGTGGGGCGGGTCTTCGTGGTCGTCCTGTTGATCGTGCTCGTCGTGACCGCTGTCGAGGTCACCCGTGATCGTTTTACCGTCATAGAGGGTCCGCACTTGGGCGGCCCCGAATGGGACGGGTACTTCGACTGCCTCGACTGGACGGCAGAACGCCACGAATTCTGGACGATGGACGAAATCCGTGACGGATGTTCCTACCTGAGACCAGACTGAAACCCGGGCGGTGCAGGGGAGAAGACGGAGGCGTGAACTTGACGACCTAGGGTAGAATGGGCATACGGGCCGAAGCCGCGCTCGCTGGTGCTCTACTGACCCTAGACCCCACCTAAAGGCTTCGGCCTTTTTTCATTTCCAAAAGGAGATACCAATGACCAAGGCAAAGGAAGAGGTGATCTTCCCCGAACCGAAGGACATCTACGAGGCGATGTCGCAGTTGATGGGCCGGATCGGATATGTCCAGAAGGAAGAGGCGAAGGACCTCAAGTACACAATCTCCAGCGAGCCTGCGTTCATCCGGGCGGTGCGGCCTCATATGGTCGACCTCGGGATCACGCTCAGGCAAGTAGGGGCGGAATTACTCAACCGTGAGGAGTTCACATCCAAGAGCGGCGCACGAGGTATCAACCTGCTTTTCCAGTTCACTTGGATATGGCATCACGGACCAAGCAAAACGGAGATGGTCGTGACCTCGCTCGGCGAGGCGGCGGATTACGGCGATAAGGGAGCGTGCAAGTGCATGACCGTTGGCCTGAAGTATGCCATGCGCCAGTCGCTTGTGATCGAAACCGGCGATGACCCGGATTACACCGGATCGGAGCAGTACGAGCGCATGACCAAGGAGGAGTTCGAGCGGGTCAAGGAACGAGTGTCCTCCGAGCGAGGTATGCCCTCTACTGATGACGGCGGCGGTCGCTTGGAGAACCAATGGGAGAAGGAGATCCTCGAGGCGGCGGTGGACTTGAACCTCGTTCAGGCCAAGCCGCATGCGGTGAACATCCTGAACCGCTCGGCGCTTTTTCAAATTCCATTCGGTGCATTGACTAAAGATGTAGGCATCGCCTACCTGATCGGCTGGCAGAAGACCAAGGAAGCTGACCCGGATGCCTCAACCGAGGATCGCCAAGCAATCGTCGAGAAGGGTTGGGCGAACCCTGAGGCACGTAGCCGCTTGATCGAGCAGGCAATCGAACTGCTGGGAGGGTGATATGAACACGATTGAACGGGCGAGGCAGTTGATCACAAACCCGTTCGCCTCGTTTGAATTACTCACGCCGGATGAAAGGGAGGCCCTCAAGTGGGCCTCCCGAGGCTATTCCTATAGCATGATCGCCAAGGTAATGGGCATCAGCGGCGGGATGGCAAACTATTACCTCCGGCAAGGAACGCTGAAGGTCGGCATGAGTAAGGCTGACTTGACCGGATGGGTTTTCAAGCAACTGCTGATGTTGCTGGGAGGTGCAGATGAAACGTAAGTTGGCTCGCCTATCAAAGAAGACCATCGACCGCATCTTTGAGGAAGCCAAGACGCAGGACGACTATGTTATCGGTTTGCATCGAGTAGTCTATCCCGATTGGGATGACATCGAAAAACTGCTCGGCTTTCCTCATACGAGCAAGGCGACCGCCAATTACATTTTCGGGAAAGCGATTGCCTTCGATAAAGAACACCATCCGAATGTGCAGGCGGGCGGGGCATGGCTGAACTGGGGTTTTTCAACCCTCGATGATACGGTTCGGGATTGGACCGTCCGGCCCTGCGAGGCGAAGATGAGAGGAGACTGAGTATGGCAACCCAGAAATACAGCGTGTTCAGCGTCGAAGACCCGACGTGGGGAACGCTCTACTTCTCCACGCAGGTCGAAGCTATGCGCCAAGGATCAGGAACGGTCATGGAATTGGTGATCGACTTCTCCAAATGGCGCACCGATCCGGCAAGCCTGTTTGCGGCTCTACTGAACCGTGAAGGCTTTACGGAATATACCAAGGAGGTAAAGCGGTGACAGAGAAAATAGAACAACATGTTTATCAACACTATGACCCACGTGAGCCGGAAATGAACCTCGAAGTGAATTACACGACGAGGGGCCTCACTTGGAAGGTGGAGATCAAAGGTGCTGTCTCCCCGGAGCAGGCACTTGAACTCTACGAGCGGACCGCAAGCGGTCTGGGCGATCTGCTTAAACAAGCAGAGAAGGAGCAGGGCGATGGCGAAGGTAAGGCTGAATGAACTGGTGGACATGGCGAAGGCATGGAACGATCAACTTGTCGATGCCATTAGTCCAACCAGCAACATGAGCCTGAAAGCGGGTGAGGAAGAACAGATTTTATCATTCGCTCAGGTTGCACCGAATGGCGACCTCGCTGAGGAGCTATTCGGAGCCGCACCGCTGGGTCAAGGCACAATGACCGAAGGTGCTTTCTTCCAGTTGTGCCAACGGCTGAACGTGCCTCCAAGCTGGGCTGAGGACAATGAAAAGTGTCCTCCGGAGCTTCGGGAATATATCGCCAATTGGAAGCTGGCAAGGGCCGAGGCAACTTTGATGGTGAGACAGCGGGATCGAGGCGAGACCGTGCGAGGCATCCTCTCCTCGCAGTACAAGCCGTACAACCACCTGCAGTTGGTGGAGGCGGTCGATGCCGCCCTCAAGCATGAAGGCTTGGACGTGGAAGTGATCCTCAAGCATCTGGATGACGACCTGCGCGCGTACCTGATCCTGCCGCAGATCAACTTCGATGCACCGGATGGGAATGGAGGCCGAGGCCGATCCGCTGATGGCGGTGGAACCGGAGGCATCACGCCGGCAGTTTACATCGGCAATTCGGAGATCGGGAACGGCAAGGTTCGCATCAATCCCGGCGGCTTCCGAAGCTACTGCACCAACGGCGTGATCTACGGTTGGCGCAATCGGGAGCAGGATGCTTTTTCAATCATTCACCGTTGGCACACGATAACGGAAATGGCAGTGCTGGTGAATGAAGGCATCGTCAAAGCACTCGCAATGTCAGAGGAAGGTGCGACCAAGTTCATCGAAGCGCAGACGGTCACGTTGAAGACCGAGAAGGTTGGCGACCTCGTTGAGGCTTGGGCGCGCAAATACGGCATTGCGGTCGGGACCAAGGAAAAGCTCGAGGCGATGACGGCGGTGCGAGTGAGCGATGTCGGACGGTATACGCTGTTCGATTTTATCAATGACACCACGCAGGTTGCGCGGGACTTGGAAAACCCGGCGCAGGCCGAAACGCTAGAGATCATGGCTGGCGATCTGGTCTACCAAGGCGTAGGTGCAAGCTACAGGGAAGGATAAGGAACGAAGCGGGAGCGGGGGCCTGAGCGGACCCCGCTCCCTAGTTGTATGGCAGAGTTATGCCGTGCAGTTTCCGCCGAAGAGGAAAACTACCCTGCCGCCTCTATTATACATCGGCCAAACATAGGGTAATAATTGATTGCGTAATGTTGCCAAACCGCTATAATTAATGTATGCCGTGCTCCTGCCTAAAACCCCGAGTTGCGAACGCAAGCGTTATGAAGCCCGCCGAGTGCGGCATTGTTGCATTTAACCGGCGGGGAATAACAGCAAGGATAGGGGCAGGAGGTCATAGCGTCCTAATACGGCGTTCCTCCCTTCACGCCAACGACGCACAAAATTCCGAGAGCTGGACGACCTACGGTGGTGTATGAGACGAACCTTCGGGCGACGCACCGCTGGCCAGCAACCGTCACGGCCTGCCGGAAGGCAGGGGACGCAGGGTTTAGTCAAGCCGTACCGGATGTCCTGATCTAGATCAGGTTGCCCTGCGCGTCCATACTTCGAGGAGGGGAGGACCTCACCTGCCCAATCGGTTGGGGAAAGGTCCTCCTTCGAGAAGGGAAAAAAAGAGCAAAGAATGAGGGAAGGATAGGCTCAATAATGCGCGCGCAAGTTTGCCAAACAAAAAGGAAAATTGAATGAAGAAAATAAGTCGCGAAAGGACGCAACGAGAAAAGTTGCGAATAAAGAATAAGCCTGCCAGTCCTCCCGGTAAAGCTCCCCATTGGTGGGAAACGGCTCCTAAGACAAGCGTCCTTTCTGAAAAGAATTTCTGCCAATACATCCTAGCCAATGGTCAGAAATGCAAACGGCTAGCCGAAGATGGAGGCAAATTCTGTAGCAGGCATGTCAAAGGCTTATAACCTCAGTCGCGAGGAGGATAGGATGAAGCAGATCATTTTCATTCGGAAGTACAGGACGAACTGCGATGGCGATGGATGCCCTCGCATGGCGTTGTATCTCCTCGAAGATGCGAAAGGGAGAGGGTTGACCAAGCTCTGCGAAAGGTGTTTGGAAAGGCTAACGCAATCCGAGCAGGAAGGAGCGAAGTTTATATGGGAAGTCGAAGTACCAATGTTTACTTGATCTTCCCCGATGGCTTCCGGAAGCATATCGCAACCTTGCAGGGAGGCATTACCGGAGGAGATGCAGGCGGCCAGAACCTGAACTACACCGTTTGGATGATGAACAATGCAGACATGCTACGCAAGGTGTGGCGTGAACATCCCGGCACAAGAATTGAAGTCATAGATTCGGGAGGGGCGTGATGCCTGAAATGGTGATATGCCCGATGTGTTCAGGCGAGAATGCGAAGTGTGAACTCTGCCTCGGCGCAGGAATGATCACGGAATTCGATGCAATCTCACCAAGGGCAACCATCGAGGCAAGGAGAGCGAAGCACTCAGCCGGTCAGAGATCGAGCAAAGAAGAGATCCTTGCATCGGCTTTTGCCATGACCCAAGCCAAGGCGTGGTCGAGCGCACCTGATGATTGCCGGTCGGCTTTGGTCGCCTTTGCTGAGGAGTGGCCTGAGTGCATACCTCTAGGAAGCAAGTCGTTCCTGATTAAAACAGCGAAAAAGCTGGTGGGAGAAGTGGGCGAGAACGATGCGCCTCAGTTCATCCATTGGGCAAGTCAGATCGTGAAGTATGACAAGCAGGAATTGATCGACAGTATCAAGTCGCTCGATTCCTTTTCATTCCTGATCGGGAAGTGGCGCCGGGAGAGGGAAGACCGTTGCCCTGAGTGCGGTCGGGATATGAGCACGTGCAGGCATGAGTGGGGCAGCAGGAAGCGAACCGAGAGATATGGAGGATTGGGATGAAAAAGTTTCCTAAGAAAATTACGATCGGCAAGAAATACGAACCGGCTATGGAGATCACCGACCCACAGGAAGCGTCGGAATACTTCGAAGCCTGCGTGGTTCATACGATGGGCTTCGACAAGACGAGGGAGGAAGCCGAAAAGATCGAGCGCATAAACTTGGGCTACTTCGCAGGCTACTACGATCACGAAACTCGGTTGCGGGTCGAGCGGCTGTTCAACTGCGAACATCCAGTCTTCGGAAAGGCCAAGGATGGAGTACCGACACCGGAAGAGGCTTTTGAAATGGGCAAGAGGTTAGGAGGTTCAGGTGAAGCGCAAAGGACAGTTTGACCTTCTGGTGCTGATGGTGCTGGTCGTGGTGATCGTCTTTCTCGTCGCTCACTTTATCATTCCCGAAGCCACCAAAATTTATACAACATTCCTCTTTGGAAGATAAAAGTGAAGGCATAACCTTCGATCAGGTCTGGTATTGGAGGAAGAGGTTGCCTGAGCGGAAAGGCCAGCGTTGCAAGGTGCTGGTGAGAGGCAAGAAAAATAACATCCTCGTTGAGTTCGAGGATGGGTTCAAGGTAGTGACAAGCCGCTATGCGGTCAGGAGGAGGAAGTGAGCAGACGATTGAGCGATGACGAGAAACGGGTATTCAGCGACCAGATCAGTTTGTTGCAGAACGAGAATGAGCGGCTGACTGACCGCATTGAAGAACTCGAAGGCGAGATCACCGCCCTCAAGTTGGAGTTGCGAACCGAAAGAAAGGTGCACCTCCAACATTTACTTGATAGTGGTTTGATCTCGCAGGAAGAACACGATAAAGCCGTAGCACAAGTCGATGCCCTTCTGGAGGCAAGCCATGGGCACACCTAGTCTTTGGTATCGCTTTCGTGAGTGGTT
>Ga0315532_1002190_pt1 | contig 13664 bp, 16 predicted proteins | sample SalMarWE160370MG_FD_203082 | JGI IMG/M metagenome (GOLD analysis project Ga0315532, IMG submission 203082) | Salt marsh sediment microbial communities from the Plum Island Ecosystem LTER, Massachusetts, United States - Salt Marsh Sediment WE1603-70 ... | reverse complement strand
GGGGGTCTAGGGTTCTAAAAACATGCTGCAGGTGACCTTTTGGTCATTTGAATGATTTTCACTCGAACCCTTGAATCCTCGCATCCTTGACTCCTCAAGTCCCGCCTTTGGCGGGATAGTTTACTTCTAGGTACTATTTCAGGGCCTCTGCACCGCCCACGATCTCCAGCATCTCCGTGGTAATTGCGCTCTGGCGCGCCTTGTTATATACGAGGGTGAGCTTCTCGATCATCTCCTGGGCGTTCTCCGTGGCGGAGCCCATGGCCGTCATCCTCGCCCCATGCTCCCCGGCAACGGACTCCAGCAGGGCCCGGTATATCTGGATCTCCACATACCGGGGCAGAAGTTCGGATAGGATGGCCTCTGCCGACGGCTCATAGATGTATTCCACCGGGTGGTAATCGGATTCCACCTCCAAGGGCTCTATGGGAAGGAGCTCTTTTATCACTACCCGCTGGACCAGGGGGGAGCGAAACTCGTTGTAGACCAGAAAGACCCCATCAACGGCCTCGCCCGTATATGCCTCTACCACGTCCTTACCAATGGTCGCTGCCGATTGATAGTCGATCTCCCGAAATTGTCCTGTATAGTCTCTGGTAATGGGGACCTGCCTGCGGCGGAAATAGTCCAGCCCCTTTCTCCCCACCATGGTGAGGGAGATCTCCGCATATTCCGTGTGATGCTCCCCAAGAAACCGCTCCACACTCCGGATGACATTCTGGTTGAAGCTCCCGCACAGACCCCGATCGGTTGTGATGGTCAACAACTCCACGCGCTTCATCTCCCGGCGGACCAGCAAGGGGTGGGTCTTGGGATCGGTCCTGAGGCTCAGGCTCTGCAAGACCTCCCGCATCTTATCGGCATAGGGACGGGCCTCGATGATCCGTTCCTGGGCACGCCGCAACCGGGCGGCGGCCACCATCTTCATGGCCCGGGTAATCTGTTGGGTGCTCTTGATACTGGCGATTCTGTGGCGCAAGGCCTTGAGACCGATCATCTCAATTCACTCCTCATGAGGAAACGAATGCCTCCTTGAACTCCTCAAGGATCTTGTGGATCCGTGCATCAAGGGCCTCATCCAGTTCCTTCTTTTTATCGATTTCTTGGTAGATATCGGCGTGTTTGTCCACGATGAACTGGTGCAGTTCCTGCTCATATCGTTGCAGCACAGAGACGGGATAGCTGTCCAGGAAGCCGTGGACACCGGCATAGATGATCACGACCTGTCTGGCCACCGGCAGGGGTTGATACTGGCCCTGCTTCAAGATCTCCACCAGGCGCTCACCCTTGGCCAGTTGGGCCTGGGTCGCCTTATCAAGGTCGCCGCCGAATTGGGCGAAGGCGGCCATCTCCCGATATTGGGCCAGGTCCAGACGCAGAGAGCCTGCCACCTGCTTCATCGCCTTGATCTGGGCGTTCCCGCCGACGCGGGAGACGGACAGACCCACATTGACGGCGGGCCTGATCCCGGAATAGAAGAGGTCGGTCTCCAGGTAGATCTGACCGTCGGTGATGGAGATAACGTTGGTGGGGATATAGGCGGATACGTCCCCGGCCTGGGTCTCGATGATGGGCAGGGCCGTCAGGGAACCCTCTCCCAATCGCTCGTTGAGCTTGGCAGCCCGTTCCAACAGACGCGAGTGGAGGTAGAAGATATCCCCAGGATAGGCCTCCCGGCCAGGGGGTCGGCGCAACAGCAGAGACATCTGACGATAGGCTACGGCGTGTTTGGAGAGGTCATCGTAGATGCAGAGGGCGTGTCTGCCGGTATCGCGAAAGTACTCACCCATGGTGCAGCCGGCGTAGGGGGCTATATATTGTAGCGGAGCGGGCTCGCTGGCGCTGGCCGAGACCACGGTGGTGTACTCCATGGCCCCATGCTGGTTGAGCTTGTCCACCACCTGGGCTACGGTGGACTGTTTCTGCCCGATGGCTACATAGAAGCAGTAGACATCTTTTCCCTTTTGGTTGACGATGGTATCCACGGCCAGGGCGGTCTTGCCCGTCTGGCGGTCGCCGATGATGAGTTCCCGCTGCCCCCTCCCGATGGGGATCATGGAGTCGATGGCCTTGATACCCGTCTGGAGGGGCTCCTTCACGGGAAGGCGCCATACCACTCCCGGGGCCTTCTCCTCTACGTTGCGATATTCCTTGGTCTCAATAGGCCCCTTGCCGTCGAGGGGCTGCCCCAGGGGGTCCACGACTCTCCCGATCAGGGATTCACCCACGGGGACCTGGACGATCCTGCCGGTCCTCTTCACGACGTCCCCCTCTTTTACATAGCGGTCTTCTCCCAGCAGCGCCGCCCCCACATTATCTTCCTCCAGGTTGAGGACCATTCCCATAACCCCGTGGGGGAACTCGAGGAGTTCTCCGGCCATGGCCTTTTCCAGACCGTAGAGTCTGGCGATACCGTCTCCCACCGAGAGGACCACACCGGTCTCGCTCACCTCGACCTTTTTATCATAGTCTTTGATCTGTTTCTCGATGATCTCGCTTATCTCTTCCGCCCTGATCTGCATCGTTTCTTACCCCTTTGCTAAAGTTTCTCTCAATCTCTCCAACTGCGTCTTGACACTTCCATCATAGACCATTCCCCCAATTCGCGTCACCACTCCACCGATAAGAGCGGGGTCCGTTTCAATCTCCATGATCACCTGCTTCTCCACCAAACCCTGCAACCCTTGAGTCAGCTCCTCGAGTTTTTTCTTGGAAAGATCATGGGCAGTAACCACATGGACCCGTGCCCGACCGGCGGCCTCGTCTACGAGCTCCCGGTAGAGAGTGGTGATGTCCGGCAGGTATCTCATCCGGTTCTTGTCCACCAGGAGGTGGAGAAAATTGATGGTGATGGGGCTCAGACGCAGGCGTTTTCCTATCTCCTTGATGATTGCCTGTCGTTGGGCGACATTAAAGGTGGGATTGCTCAAGACCGTGCTCAGCTGCTCCTCCCGCTGAAAGAGGGAGGTGAAGGCATCGAGCTGCTCCCAATACGTATCGTAGTTGCCGTCCGCCTGCCCGATATTCATCAGGGCCTTGGCATACCTGCGAGCTATCTTTCTGTTGATCACTGTACGCCCCTCACCCGCCTCACCCGCTCGATGTATTCATCCACAAGCCGCTCATGGTCTTGCGGTCTCAGGTGCTTCTTCAGCAGGTCCTCGGCCAGCTGCACGGTCATGGCGGCCATCTGCTCCTGTAATCGTGCCTTCACCGTCTTCAGCTCCTGTTGGGCGCTCAACATTGCCTGCTTTTTGATCTTCTCGGCCATCTGCCGGGCCTCTTGGATGATCCGCTCTTTCTCCCATTCCCCTTCTTTGATCAACTGTTGGCGAATCCTTTCGATTTCCTGATCTAATTTTTGTACCTTCGTCTCATATTCGTGAAAGGCCTTTTCCCCCTCTTGTTTGGCCCGCTCGGCCTCCTCGAGGGCCTGCTTGATCGATTCTTGCCTCTTCTTCAGAAAGGACCTCAGGGGCTTTTTGACGAAGACATAGATGAGGGCGACAAACACCGCAAAATTGAATATCTTAAACGCCAGCTCCCACCACATACCCACTGGATTTTCTCCCTTCTACTGAAGGCCTCTGCCCAGGATCTTCTCGACGATCTCCTTCGCCAAAGCCCCCTGTCTGCTCTCCAAATCGGCTAAGACCTCTTGGCCCTCCTGAGCGAGTTGGGCCTTTATCTGGGGAATTTCCCCTTCAACTTCTTGTTGGACCGTATCGACCAATTGTTTGCCCTCGTGCGCCCCTGCATCTTGGATACGCCCCTTTTCCTCTAAGGCCTGGAGCTGTCCCTTGTGCAACCCCTCCTCAAACTGGAGGCGGCGGCGCTCCGCCTCCTCCTGGAGCCTGGCACCCTCCTGTTCGTCCCCACTGATCTTGTTTTGGCGTTCATCGAGGAAACTGAGAAAGGGCTGAAAAAAGATCTTGTTTAAGACGATCATCAGGAAGATGAAGAGGGCCGCCTGGATAAATAGGCTGCTATTGATATCGATCACGCCATGCTCCTCGTACAGGTTATTGCCAAATAATCAAACCTAAAATGTCCTTTTTTCTTGGCTTTCATAAGGACATTGTGAAATATTTTACCAGAAAACAATTTTTTTGCAAGCCCCAATGTGCCCTTGGGGCTACCAACCATCCGTTTTTAGCCCTCTGCCTTCAGCGCAAGCTCATAGACCAGCGGCCCCAAGCCCCTCATCCCCGAACGTGCCTTACGTCCCTCACGTGCCTTACGTCCCTCACGTGCCTTACGGCAGGTTCAGGGGCAGCGAGATCTCTCCCTGGGGGAAATCGCTCCCTGACTGTCGATATTCCTTCCTTATCTCCTCCCAGGATATTGTGTCACCATGTTCCCGGCGCACGAGGAGCTGAAGGAGGTGGCAGTGGCACCGTTCCAGTTGAAAGGGAGAGGCCTCAGCAATCTCCAAGGCCTCCCCCATGATCCCCTCGGCCTCGGCAGGCCTTTTTTGCAAGAGGGCGAGTTCCCCCTTGCCCAGGAGGGTGTATATCCTCCCCCGCTGATCCCCCGTTGCCTGGAAGATGGCCCCAGCTGTCTGAAAGGCCTCCAATGCCTCCTCTTCTTTCCCCACCATCTTAAAGGTCGTCCCCTCTCCCCAGAGGGTATAGGCATAGCTTATGCGGTCCCCGATCTCCTGGTAGAGGGAGGTGGCCCGGTCGAAGTAGCCAAAGGCCCGCTCAAAATCATCGTTCATACGGTGGGCATTGGCCATCCCGCAGAAGGAATAGGCGGTTCCGAAGACGTCTTCGATCTCCTTCAGGACAGTATGGGCGCGGGTATAATAGGAGAGGGAGTCCCGATAATGGCCCATGACGCGGGTGATCCCTCCCAGACCGCACAAGGCATAGCCGATCCCCGTTGGGTCTCCCACCCCCTCAGAGAGGGAGAGGGCCTCTTCGAAAAACTCCTTGGCCCTGTGCAATTCACCGGCGATCCGCCCAAGCCCCCCCAATGCCCACAGGGTGTAGGCCTCGCCCTCGGGGTCTTCCCATTCCTCGTAGATGCCTCGGGCCTGTTCCAGGTGTCCTTGGGCCTCCTCCACCTCACCCAGCCCCCGCTCGCTGAGCCCCACCCCCACCAGGGCATCGGCCACCTCCACCTCGTTATCTCCTTCCGAAGCCTCCTGGGCCAGGGAGAGGGCGCGATGAAAGTTCTCCTTGGCGGCGTTGAAGTCCCCCATCATCCGCAGGCAGTCCCCCAGTTTTTGATGACACTGCAGGCGCTGTGCAATCGCCTCTTCTGGATAGTGGGTCAGGGCATTCTGATAGGCCTCCAGGGCCTCGGAGAAGTGACTCTCCATCCTCTTCTGCTCTCCGAATCGAAAGTATCGATCTCCTGCTTCTCTGCGCATTTTTTCACCTCTCTCAGAAGATTACCGTCAAAGCCCATCATCCCCTCATCCACCGATACAGCCAGCTATTGAGATAAACGAAAAAAGATAGGATGCCACCTTGGCGTCCGATCTTTCGTGCCATCTCCCGCATCCTCTTCTCCCTCTTCACCTTGTTGTCTGCCAGGTAGAGGCCCAGCAAACCACGGTTGATCATGCGGTGAAACCGTGCATGCGGCAAGGGGGAGACGCTCCTATCCGCCTGCTTGACGAAGTGCACGAACCGCTCGACCAACTCATCATCGTTTGCATAGTAAGAACAAAAGTTCAAATCTCCACCGAGACGATCTTCTTCTTGGTCGATAAAATAATCGAGCAAGATATGCAATCCCTGCACCCAGGGGAAATAGCTCTCCTTCACCTGAACTGTCAGGTCGCGGGAAAAACCGTCGCTGAAGGCAGAGGAGACGAGACAGAAGATGCCGAGGGTCGAGCCGGCGCATGCACAAAACTCATACCATCTCATCTCCGGCAGCTGCTTCTGATAGCGCTCAAACCACGCCTGCAGGTGCGGAATACGCTCTTCGACCCTGATGTGCTTCAACACCTGGAGATCACAATAGTACCCTGCCAACTCAGAGAGCGCGGGGGCAATGTGCTTATAGGCCGGGACCTTCGCTAAAATCTCTTGACACGTCGTGACGAGGGCGACGAGATAGCCGCCATCTGCCTGTTCCCTGCGGTGTCGATAGTAGTTTCGAGGTTTCTCGCCCGGGGTCAGGGCGTGGAACATGGATTCGTGGAGGGCGCGAAAATCCTCCGGGTCCTGGGATGTGCTGCGGTCACAGAGATTATCGAGATAATCGCTGATGGTCTGATAGGCGACGATGAAACGAATGGCCTCATGCCTCCCCTCACCGGCCAGCAGGCCATACAGGGAGCCCCCCTCAATGGAAGGTCTTCGTATTGATGCTCATGAGGGCCTGCTTTCGCAACTCCGGATCAGGGATCTCCCCCGCCCGGTCTTTCCAGCCGCTCACATAGCGATGTACGGTGGGAAGCACCATTCCATACGTCTTGATCATCAGGGTCCATGGATACCGTGGAACCTTCACAGGCACCCTTCCTCCTGGACGGTATTGATCATCGATCCCCTCATAGCCATATCACCTGCAGATCGCCTCACCCGACCCCCCTTCGATGGGTTGTCTTATTGACCCGGTTGGAAGTTCTTGAGCCACACCCGGGCCTGTCGGTACTGAGGATAGAGGGACTCGACCTTCGACCAAAAGGCCTTCGAATGCCTCAAGATCCGGGTATGAACCAGTTCGTGCACCACGATGTAATCTATGATATCGAGGGGGGTTTGAATGAGCCGCCAGTTAAAGGACAAATTCCGCTTGCTCGAACAACTCCCCCACAGGGTCTTTTGATCTCGGATAAACACCCTGTTGTAAGTGAAGTTATACGTTTCGGCGAAGTGCGTCAACCGTTCCATGATAATCCGCCTGGCCTCTTTCCGATACCATCGGTCAAGGACTCCATCCGCCAGCAAATTCACCCCGGAGAAGATGGTCTTCCCCGTCGCGTTGACCACAAAGTTCCTGCGCAGCCCCGACAGGGGTCGAAAGGTGTAGATCTCCCCTAGATACAGAATTTCATCGTGGCGCACGTGAATACGGGCATCGCGCCTGTCCCTGAAAAAGGCCAACTGCTTCTGGACCCACGACCCCTTTCGTTCGAGCAGGGCATTGATCTCCTCCTGAGAAAAATCGAGGGGGAGCGTCACGTGTACCCATAAGTCTTCATTCACCGTGATGCGGGCGCGTTTGACCATGCGCCGTTCTACGGTTATCTCCCTCGCCCCGACTATTGTTATACCATCGTGTCCCATAGTCCTCAGAGCTCACCAGCATGCGGTCATGGACAGTCCTTCTCTACCAGATAGAGACGAATATGTCAAAATGAATGCTGCACTTTTCCGCCTCCACCCCCTCATTCATTGACATGGTGGGGTGGAGGGTTTATCGTGAGTTGTCTCACGGTAACAGCCTCCTGCATTGAAATATTCATATTCACAGAAGGAGAGAAAGGAGGCCCCATGGTAACGAAGCAGGTACGTCTCACAATCAACGATGCACCCATCGAGCTCGATCACTTCGTCCGGGGGTATATCGAGCACGTGGTGGGTGGTATCCTCTCCTCATTGAGGGGTACGGAAGAGATCGCGGGCGTTGATCTTTCCATCGCAGGGGATCAGGTCTCCATCGTTCTCAACGATGCGGCCGTCCCCCTTAATCCCTTTGCCACCCGGATCATCCGCAATACCCTGGTGGGCGTGGTCTCTTCGCTGAGGGGGGTACGCGGAGTCCGCGCGATCGAGAGGATGCAGGTCAGCATTAAACGGTAACGCTCCGGAAGGCAAAGACCGCTCTCTTCTCCCCTGATTTCTCCCTTCGTCATTAACCTCTTGCTTTGAAAGGAAGAAACATACCCCATCCCACGCGGGCCTCGAGCAGGGCCCGTGCCTCCCTGATATCAGCGGGACTGCCGATGAGCATCACCTCATCGCCTAGGCGGAAGGTTGTATCACCGTGGGGCACGATGACCTCTCCTTTCCTTCGGATGCCCATGACCAAGGCATTGCCGGGGAGCCTGATGTGACGCAGGGGGCGGCCGGCCACCCGTATGTTGCGTAGCCGCGCCTCTCCCAGCTTCACGTCCTTGCCGTGCTCGGCCAGCATATCAAAGGTGGTGGGAAACCGCAGCGCCCCCTCCAAGGCCATGGCCGTCGCCAGGGCGGGCTGCACGGCGCGCACCCCGAGGGCCTGCATCCGTTCCAACACGGCCTGGTCGTCGGCCCGGGAGACGATGACCGGGATGCCGAAGCGCTCCGTGGCCATCCGGCATACCCTGATATTGGTCGCCGCATCATCGAGGACAACGACAAGGGCAGCGGCCTGACCCGCTCCCAGGGCCTCCAGGACCTTTTCATCGCCGGGGTCTCCAAAGATGGGGGTCGTCCCCCGGCAGTACGGGGCATTGGCGCGCTCCTCGGGACATCCCAACACCGCCACCTCCTCTCCCTGCTGCATGAGTCGATCGGCCAGCAGGGCGGTAAGTTGGTTGAGCCCCACGATGATGACCCCCGTTCGCTCAACCTCCTCCACTGACGGGGCGAGTCGGTTGAAGAGGATGGGAGAGAGGGTGCAGGTAACCATGGCTACCAGGATGATGTCGGCATTCACCGCCTCGCTGATTACCCCGATCTCAAAGGCCAGGGCGGATGCGGCAATGATGAGCGACAACCGCGAGGAGAGGAGAAACCCCGACGCCAATCCCTCTCGCCAGGAAAAGGCCAGCCGGTACACCAGGGCAGGCAGCACCTTCACCGCATAGGCCGCAACGATGAGCAGCGGGAAGAGGATCAGGGCCCCCTGGGAGCCGAGGAGCACATCAAGATCGAAGCGGCTCCCCACCGAGATAAAAAAAATGGGGATGAAAAAACCAAAGCCCAAGGCATCCAGCTTTTCCCTGAGGATCGACTCCTCCGGACCGGCTATGGTGCTCACGATCACCCCTGCCAGGAAGGCCCCCAGGATCACCTCGATGCCGAGGGCGTGGGCCAGGGTCGCCCAGGCCACCATCAGGGCGATGGCCCCCCTCACCCGGATCTGGGCCGTGGCAGTGGAGAGCTCCTGTATCACCTTTTTGAGCCCCGGCACCTTGCTGACCACGATCCCCATGCGCAAGACAATGGCAAAGATAAGCAACAACGACAGGAAGAGGATAAGCTGGAGTGCAAAACCCTTCTGCAGAATGCCGAAGGCCACGCTCAACAGGACCAAGGTGACGACGTCGGCTATGAGGGCGGTCACCAGCATGAGCTGGCCGTACCGGGTGGGGGCGATCCCGCGTTCCTTGAGGACCGGAACCACGATACCCAATGAGGTGGTGCTGAGGATGAGCCCCATGATGAGGGGACTGCGTACCAGCCCTACTTTCCCCAGGCCGAAGGCGATGGCGAAGGCACTGCCCAGGGTTAGGATAAAGCTGAAAAACGCCAAAAACAACGGCTCTCGCCAGAAGGGCACGCGCTCACTCTCTTCCTCAAGAGGGTGCAGGGTCAGCGCACTGACGTCTACCTCCAGACCCGAGATAAACATCAGAAAGACAAATCCGAATTCAGCCAGGAAATCGAGGATGGGGCTGGGGGCTACGAGGTTGAACCCGCTCTTGCCGATGATCATCCCCGCCAGGATCTCACCGATCACAATGGGTATCCGCCATCCCCGCAACCTGCTGGCCAACAGCGGCACCAGGGCCGCCAGTACTGTGATGAGCAGCAGGGATAATAAGGCCGATTGTTCAGGCATTGCGTCTTCTTGCCGTAGGGCTACCCGTTTCTCATCCCGCGCTCAAGACGCGGAAGACCGCCACCAGGACGATGAAGAGCACCACACACCCGATCACGGCTGTTGTCACCCGCCTCAACTGAGTCCTGCGCATACGCGTTTCTCCCTTTCCCTTATCCCAGAAACGAGAAGATCTCTATGTGCATGCGGCAATCGGGCACACCGAGGGCCCGGAGGGTCGTAATGGTCCCTTCGAGCAGGCCCGGGGGGCCGCAGATATAAAAGGCCTTCTCTTTGATGCCCGTTCCACAGTACCGCTCGATCCGCTCCCGATCGATGCGGCCGGTCTCACCCTTCCAGCCCTTTGCCGGATAGCTCAGGCAGTGGACGACCTTCAGCTTCGGGTACCTCCCCTTCTCTATGGTTGCCAGCTCTTTTTTGAAACAGATCTCCCCCTCGTCCTTGTTGGCATACAGGAGCAGGACCGGGACGGCGGCCTTGGTATCGCGCATGTGCCTGAGCATCCCCATGAGGGGGGTGATCCCGATGCCGCCGGCGACAAAGACGAGGTCTCGTTCATCGGGATGCAGCACGTAGGAGAAGCGGCCGAAGGGGGCGTGGATTGTGGCGGTATCTCCGGGCCTGGTCTGGCCGATCGTGGCGGTGAAGTCCCCCAATTCCTTGATGGTGGAACTCACAGATTCCTTTTCTGTCGGGCTGGAGGAGATGGTCCAGTGGTGCTCCTCTTCAGGCAGGCCCCTGCCCCGATGAAAGGTGATGAACTGGAACTGTCCGGGCAGATACGCATAGCGTTGCTCGCCTTGAGGCGGTGCAAGCGTGACGGTCCAGACGTTTTTGGTCTCCTGCCTCACAGCAATAACGCGGTATCGATGCAGACCAAGGAGCAGCGGTCTGACAAAGCGGTGATAGATAAAGACGATAAGCGCGGCAGCCAGCATGCCGACCCAGAGCCCTCGCAACGGGGCGGACTGGAAATCCATCCCGATATACCAGCTGTGCAGGAAGACGAGGATGATGATCGCGGGGAAGAGGGCGTCGTGCAGGATGCGCCACCGCTCGAACGAGAGGCGCAGGGGGAACTGTGGTAGACTGATCACGGCGGTTATCAGCAGGAGCGCGAGGGCGATCTTCCCTGCCCAGAGGTACCACGGAATCTTCAGGGTGGTCAGCAAGGGCAACCCCGCCCCCCCGAAGGCCAGCAGGAGGGGATGGGACAAGATGAGGAGTACGGCAAAAACGGCCATGTGTTTGTGAAAGCGGATCACGATATCGAAGCCGAAGGGGCGCTCGATCACCTTGAACCGACTTGCCAGCACAGCCTGGAGCCCGAGGATCATGAATCCGACCAGGGCAAAGCCCTTGCCGATCTCGTAGATGATCCTCTGGCCGGATGGAGGATTAAAGAATGTCACAATCAGGAGGGGACTCACGACAAGGCCGCAATAGATAACGATGTATAAAAGACCTCTCACCATGGTTACACCTCCCCTCAAAATTTTTTAATTCGCACAACAAACCCTTTGCAGCTCATCTCACCATGGAGGTGCATATAAACCTCGTTTCTCTCCTCTCCCCTGTCGAAGATCCCGCCGTCTTTGTGGCGGGGGTGGGAGAGGATACAGGTGAGGGGGACATTATATCCACCCTCACCTGCCGCCTTTCCCGCTTCGGGATCTGGCTAAAGGGCCACCTTCGGCCGTAATCCTTATCTCTATATTGGAGAGCGGGAGCGGCATCCCGCATTCTCTGATTTGTGCAAAGCGGAGCGGAACCGACCCTCTCCCGCCGGCGGGAGAGGGGGAATATTGTATCGCGGTTAGTATTTCCATCATGTAACATTGCCCAAGAAGAACATTGAACCCCCACGGCATACAAGAGAATGCGCTGTAACTCACCTATGATATCAAAACATTTCTTTCACGTAAAAGAAAATGCAGGCTCCGGCGAAGGCCAGCTTGGAGCCGATGCTCACCATGTTTCCCACAAAGACGCCCCAACCAGCCCGCAAGGCATCCTTCTTCCCCTTCCCAAAGATAAGCTCGCCAATAACTGCTCCCCCAAAGGCCCCGATGAACATCCCCCAGGGCGGGATGAAGAAGATCCCCACGAGCATGCCGATGAGGGAACACCACACCCCTGCTTTGGATGCCCCGTATCGTTTCGCCCCGATGGCGGGGAACACGTAGTCCACGAGGGATACGGCGAGCATCAAGGCCCCCATGATGATCAGAAAGGTGATACCGAAGGGCTCCCACTGCTTGGCCAAGGAGAGGATGATCAGGGCGGCATAACTGAGGGGAGGGCCCGGGATGACAGGCAAGATGCAGCCGATGAGGCCGATCAGCGCGACGAGCAATCCGAGGATGATGAGGGCAATTGTCACCGTGGAGACCTCTGGATCAGGTGAGGACTACCTGGCATGGGATAGGATGGGGGCACATCACCCCTCAATATTTATCGAAGAACTCCTGTACCTCTTTGATGAGGGCGACTTTGGTGTCCGTGAAGACACCGCTTGCGAAGACGAACTCCAGCGTGAATATCAGGCTGTAATCCACCGCCGAGGTCTTGTACTCCTGGGACGCAGTCACCTTGATGTCCTTCAGCTTCTTGCCCTCGCCACCCTTGAGCAACTCGGATTTTCTCATGATGAGATCGAGGGCCTCCTTGGCATCATTCGCGTTCTCCAATATGACCCCGATGCCCTCGATATCTCTGAGCGCCTTAACGATCTTTGCCTGCTCTACCTTTATCTTCATAGTTGCCTCGCCGTGGATGGAATCAACACCCTCTTACTATAGAGAATACGCCCTTCTTGGTCAAGCCCTGACTAGGGGCGGCGGCGACAAATTTCCCTTTCTGTTCCGTGCATCATGGCCCCTTGTCATGACAGGGTTTTCAGTATACCATACAACGATGGCGCCCAAGAGAAAAAGAGATCTCATCATCTGCTTCGGCTGCCTCATCCTCTCTCTCACGGCCCTGGTGAATCTCTCCCTGGCGGAGGTGGCCGTCATCAAGGTCAATTATAGGGAGGCATCCGACCTCTTCCCCTTGGTGCAGTCCCTCCTCTCCTCTGAAGGAAAGGCCTCCCTCGATGAGCAGACCAATTCCATCATCGTGAACGACACGAGCGCCTCGGTGGTCAAGATCCAGGCCTTCGTGGCAACCATGGATAAGCCCGCAGAGCAGGTCAGGGTGAGGGTCCGGTTTAAAGAGGCGAGCCTCTCAACGGATAGGGATATTTCGACATCAGGAAGGATCTCAGGAAAGCACGGGTCCGTCGCCATTGGCGGGGCGGAAGAAGAGGGGGTGCATGTCCGCGCCCAAGACAGCAGGACGCAACACCGGGGGCAAACGGAATCCTTTATCTCGGTGATGTCAGGGAGCACGGCCTATATCTGGGTGGGGAGGCATATTCCTTTTACCCAAAGATGGGTCTACTTGACTCATACCTATGCCCATGAGGTGGAGACGGTGCAGTTTCAGCGAGTCGAGACAGGATTCGAGGTAAAGCCCGTCGTTGCCGGAGACCGGGTGCACGTCGAGATCGTCCCGAGGATTTCCTCTTTTGAGGAGGAGCGAGGGGTGGTCCGCCTCACCGAGGCCTCAACGAAAGTGACCGTACTCAGGAGGCAGTGGGTGACCATCGGCGGGACCAGTGAAAAGAGCAACGAGGCCATCCGCGCAATCCTCTCTACGGGCAGCTCCTCCACAAATTCCACGCTTTCTTTGTCTTTGATGGTGGAATAGGGATAATGGCTCTGTATATTTAACTTGCTTTGGAACCAACGTCCCCAACTTTTCTCTTGCCGCCCGTGACACTGGCGTTATGCAATGAAAGAAAAATGGCATGCATCAGTAAATGAGGGTGGGGGTCGTCATGCAAAAAGAAGAAAATCACTCTGGAGAATTGGACAAAAAATTAGCCG
>Ga0315532_1002188_pt1 | contig 13667 bp, 10 predicted proteins | sample SalMarWE160370MG_FD_203082 | JGI IMG/M metagenome (GOLD analysis project Ga0315532, IMG submission 203082) | Salt marsh sediment microbial communities from the Plum Island Ecosystem LTER, Massachusetts, United States - Salt Marsh Sediment WE1603-70 ... | reverse complement strand
AAATATGGAATTTCACCATTTCCTACTCTTCTTTAGCAAGAGATGTTCACCCTTCCTTAAACATTCTTAGCTGGGACCTGGAGATAGATAGTTTAGGAGCCAGGATAGTCGGTGAAGCTGAGAATAATGGAGATGTGGTACTTTCCTTTGCCGAGATTACCGGTACTTTTTATGATGCGGAAGAGAAGGAACTGGCTTCAGGGACAGTCACTACCACCAGATTAGGCGTCGGAGAGATTTGGGAGTATACCATTTCCTATCCGGCAGCAAACTTTGCAGATGTGGATCAGGTCAAAGTCGAGGTGACTAATACCGACTATGAGCCAGAACCAACCCAGAATGTGGATCACGCCACTGTCGAGGTGGGTGCGCTAAGAGGGTCCACTCTCATGCCCTGAGAAGCACATCAGAAGAATAACTTCGTTTCCTGCCCAGGAAATCCTTGATTTTCGCACTCTTTCTGATATAATATAGTTATATGAAACGTCTTATATATTTTCGCTTATCTGTAGAGGTTTGATTCATCAAACCCGCTAATTTTCTGGCTTCATAAATGAAGTCGCTACAAGGGATGCGCAATTATTTAATCGCTTATCTGTAGAGGTTTGATTCATCAAACCCGCTAATTTTCTGGCTTCATAAATGAAGTCGCTACAAGGGATGCGCAATTATTTATGTCGTTTCATATAGTAGAGCAATATGAAAACCACTCTGCAGGGGAAGTGCTCCCTATGATACCTTACTTCGAGTAAAAAGAAAATGCATCGAGTAATCTTGCAGGTTTCCTCTTTTACCATCTACAGTTGGGGACTAATGATAGCTGTGGGTTTTGAGCTAGCTATCCTATACTTCTTCTTTTCTATAAGAAAAGAGCAGCTCCCCTTAAATTTCATACTGAACCTGATAATAGGAATAATTGTCTTTTCTATTGTAGGAGCACGAATCCTCCATGTTCTTATGCATCTTTCTTACTATATGCTCTATCCGTTGAGAATTATCCGCTTATGGGAAGGAGGGATGACTCTCCAGGGGGGGCTCATTTTCAGTATCTCTTTTTCTATTTATTACATCAAAACACATCATCTTCCCCTCGATAAAATAGCCGACTGTGCAGCCCCGGCCATCGCTTTTGGTTTTAGTGTGGGTAGGATCGGCTGTTTCCTAAATGGCTGTTGTTACGGTGTTCCCTCTAGTTTTGGTTTTGTTTTTCCCCGGGGCTCTCCGGCAGGAGAATTTTTCTCTGGTCAAACCCTTTTCCCTACACAGCTTATCTCCTCTCTTAATCTCCTCATAATGGGAATAGTTTTACATCTCCTTAGAAAGAAAAATATAGCCCGAGATAGACTCTTGCCTCTTTTCTTGATATTATACTCTGTCCATCGCTTTTTCATAGAGTTCCTACGAGGGGACACTTCCCCCGTAGCCTTTAACTTAACCTCATTCCAGATTATAAGCATTATCCTGGCTCTTTTTTCCTTCATCTGGTGGAAAACTGGATTGAGATTTTCTTATTTTTCTTTAGCCAAAAAGAAGAAGACCTGAGAGATTTTACAGCCATTTGACAGGATATAAGGGTCTTGTCTTTTTCACAAAATCTACTGCGCCATTGCAACTTAAGAGTGGTATTGAGCTCATCGCGGCTGAAAAAATCTGGATTCCTGCTTAGATTGTAAAAAACAACATACACCAGTCTATTTGAGGAGCTTTGCTCGTCAAAGTTTTCCAAAGGATATAAAGAGGCCTGGAACTCACCTCCATTAATAGGAAAGAACGATGTCGATAATAAAAGAGAAAGCGGAAAAGGTGGTCGGGTTCCTGGCCAAGCGTTGGGCTTGTGAAGCCGGATACCGCAGCGTACTCTCCATAGCTGTCCCCCTTATTTTGAGCACGGGAGCCTGGTCCATTCTACATTTTGTCGACCGTATGTTTCTCACCTGGTACTCCCCCGAAGCTATTGCAGCGGCCATGCCAGCCGGGATGCTCAATTTCACCATAATGAGTCTGTTTTTAGGAACTGCCGGTTACGTCACTACGTTCGTTGCCCAGTACCATGGGTCAGGTCAACATCAGAGAATCGGCCCGGTCCTATGGCAGGGAATATATATTGCTGTCGCCGGTGGCATACTTCATTTGTTGCTTATTCCTCTGGCTGGGCCCATTTTCCGATTTGTGGGACATGAGCCTCTTGTTCAGGAATATGAGATAGTCTACTTTCAGGTACTCTGTCTGGGAGCCACCCCAGCCATTGCTTCTTCTGCCATAGCAGGGTTTTTTAGCGGACGGGGTAAAGCCTGGCCGGTCATGTGGGTAAACGTTCTGGCAACTGCCCTGAACATCATTATGGACTACGCATTGATATTCGGAAAATGGGGACTACCGGAGCTCGGAATGAAAGGAGCAGCTATAGCAACGGTACTCTCGGCATGTTTTTCTTTCGCCATCTACCTTTTTCTATTCTCGCGTTCTGGCCATGAGAGTCGTTACTATACACTGAGAGGCTGGATGTTTGAAAGACCCCTCTTTTTACGGCTCATGTATTTTGGGTTCCCCAGTGGGGTTCAGTTCTTTCTTGGAATGGCGGGGTTCACTGCCTTTATTCTCTTAGTAGGGCGCCTGGGCACCATGGAGCTTGCAGCTACCAACATCGCCTTCAATATCAACAACCTTGCCTTTATGCCTATGATAGGCTTTGGAATGGCAGTTTCAGTTCTTGTAGGACAGTACCTGGGAAAGGATAGGCCTGATCTCGCCCAACGCAGTGTCTACTCCAGCTTTCATCTGACCTTTCTCTATATGGCCAGTGTGGCAGCTGCATATCTATTCGTTCCTAATATCTTTATCAATCCCTTTGCTTCTCAGGCAGATCCGGCAAGCTTCGCAGCCATTCGAAAGACTACCCTGATTCTCCTTCGTTTTGTTGCCATCTACTCCCTATTTGACGCCCTCAACATCGTCTTCGCTTCAGCAATCAAAGGGGCGGGTGATACCCGATTCGTCATGTTTATGATTGCAATTGTCTCATCCCTTGCTCTGGTCGTTCCCAGCTACATCGCTTTAGTGCTTCTGCAGGCCGGCATCTACACTGCCTGGACTATTGCTTCGGTCTATGTCAGTATACTGGGACTCGTTTTCCTGTTTCGCTTCCTGGGAGGCAAGTGGAAGTCTATGCGGGTAATCGAGCAGACTGATAACATTTCCCCTAACTCCTCTTGAAGAATTTGACAAAAACCTCCAGGGAGTCTTCTTAAAAACATCTTCTTTGAATTTACTCTCATTTTAGAGTGCTTCCTGCTTACTGTCTAAATCTGTTTTATATGAAACGTCTTATATATTTTCGCTTATCTGTAGAGGTTTGATTCATCAAACCCGCTAATTTTCTGGCTTCATAAATGAAGTCGCTACAACGGATACGCAATTATTTATGTCGTTTCATATACTTTCTTAAAATAATAACTTCTGTTCTTGTTGTTAAAAAAGTGTGCAGTATCATTATAACCAAAAGAAAAAAAGTTTTGACACTTACGGAGTTTGATGGTAGAAAGGAATAAAATAGAGAAAAGGAGTCGAACAGATGAAGAAAATCGTGAGTGCTAGTGTAGGAATGGTGTTTCTGGGCATACTTTTCCTGATTGGAACCGCCCAGGGAGCCGATCAGGAAACACTTATCAAAAAAATTAAAGATAACTACCAGGAGCTCACTACTTTCCAGGCAGATATATACATCGAGGCAATCGAACAAGGAAAAGATATCGAGGGTGAAGGGAAGATATGGGCCAAAGAAGGTAAGTTTCGAATGGAAATGGAGACAATTGCTTCTGGCTCCGGCCAGGAAGCGGCGCCAGAGAACCGAACAATAGTCTTTGATGGAAAGGTTTTCTGGATCTATTTACAGCCTAAGAATGAATTAATTACCATAGATTTGAGTAAATTGACTGACCTTTCAGACTTGGCAAGAGGACAACTACAGGAGATGGTAACGGAATTGGAGGAAGGCGTCATGAATTTCTTCTCTCCCCAATTCTCTCCTGCAGAAGAAATCGAGATCAGCGAGAATGAGTGGAAGGGAAAGAGCTTCTATGTTCTAAGAGACGGGCAGACAGAAACCTGGGTAAGCAAGGAAGACTATCTTATTTACCGGGTAATAACCTATGATGAGGCAGAAAATGTTACCTCTGATGTGGAATTTACGATAATTAATCTTAATGAAAAAATCTCTGACGAACTATTTACTTTCCAGGTTCCCGAGGGCGTGCAACCCCTGGATATGGTGGAAATGATAAAGGCCATGTTTGAGGCATTTGAGGAGAAGAAATCAGATTAGCCAATCATGGCAGACTAACCCAACAATAAGGGTAAAGGCAACTGCATCGCTTTTGTGGGATTCCTAGTCGCAGCTATTTTAGCCTTGATATCGGCACTCTTCCTGAGAGACACCTTCTCTTGCCAGTTTCAGCGCCGAACCTCTAAGGCCAGGTGAACTTCCTGTTAAGACCTACAAACCACTTTTTGACGAACCTCGAAAATCTTTCGCCTGTCTGGCCAACCTTGAGGCCAATGATGGATCTATATCACCTCTTCTCACCAGATTCTTCAGTGCTTGATCCATCGTCTGCATCCCAAACCTGGCTCCCGTCTCCATAACTAAATAAAGTTGATGAATCTCGGCATTGCGAATTAAATTACGTACTGCTGGAGTAGCAACCAAAATCTCTACTGCAGGTATCCTTCCCTCACCGTATTTTCGCGGAAGAAGATTTTGAGCCACTACTGCCTCCAAAGAGAGAGAAAGTTGCAGCCTTATCTGAGATTGTTGAGCAGGAGGAAATACATCCACAATTCTGTCAATAGCCTGAGCAGCATCGCGAGTATGTAAGGTAGCCAACACCAGATGGCCTGCCTCAGCTGCTGTGATGGTAGCAGCAATGGTTTCTAGATCTCTCATTTCTCCCACTAAAATAACATCAGGGTCTTGATGCAAAGCGTATTTCAATGAATCAGTGAAAGACAGGGTATCGGTCCCCACTTCTCTTTGCTCAATAGCGCTCTTTCTATCAAGATGAAGATATTCAATAGGGTCCTCAATAGTCATAATATGAACCGCTTTTTCATTATTAATTATATCTAGCATAGCTGATAGAGTTGTCGATTTTCCACATCCGGTTGGTCCGGTGACCAGTATCAATCCTTTTTCTCGAAGAGCCAATTTCTTGAGAATGGGAGGAAGATGGAGTTCGGTTAAAGAAAGTACCGAAGAAGGAAGCTGTCTAACAGCTGCCGCCACTGACCCTCTCTGGAGATGGACATTTATTCTGAAACGCCCTATTTCGGAGACGCTTAAAGAAAAGTCCAGGTCATGTGTCTGCTCAAATCTTTCTTGCTGCTCCTTATTCATTAAGGGATGAACAAGAAGCTTAGACTCCTCAGCAGTTACCTTCTCTCCTTTTGCCGATGTCAGGCGTCCGTCTATTCGAAACAGTATCGGGCTTCCCGCTAAGATGTGTAAATCAGAAGCTTTTCTTTTGCTCATTTCCGCTAATAGCGAATATATATCCGTCATTTTGCTTTGCCTCCCCTGAATTATGCTGAATTAGAAGTATACTTGTTCATTTTAACTGAAAAACATTCGGTGTCAAAAAACGTGTCAGAGAGTTTTGAGTATGAAAAATTAGGTACATTTATTTAAACCCTCGATGCTTCCTTTTCGTTCTTTCTCAATTTTCCCTCCTTGTATTGACAAAATGCTACGAATTTGCTATTATACTTGCCGCTGACATAAGCGAAGTCGCTCATACGGGAAATAAATAAGAGAAAGGAGATTATCGGAACGATGGAAATAACAGTAGCCGATATCATACTAAAATATCTGGAGGCTGAGAAAGTAGAATATATATTCGGTGTTCCGGGTACCAGTCTGGTGCCATTATTTGCTGCCTGCAATCGTAATAATAAGGTCAAGGTAATTCTTGCTAAACACGAACAAGGTGCAGCTTTTATGGCTGATGGTTATGCCAGAGTTAAAGGATCTTTAGGAGTATGCTTTGGGACTTCAGGGCCAGGGGCTACTAATCTTGCCACTGGAGTGGCTAATGCCTTTATAGACAACGTTCCCGTACTAGTCCTCACCGGTCAAGTTGCTACTTCGGCATATGGCAAGGGAACTTTCCAAGATTCAACCAAAGAAGGAATCGATTCTGTCTCCATGTTTGACCCCATCACCAAGCAAAGTTCAATGATAATTTCCAAGTACAAAGCGGTGGATCAATTGCGGGAAGCGTTGAGGGTCGCTCTTAGCGGAAAGAAAGGGCCGGTACACCTTAGTCTACCCAAAGATATTATGTCAGAGGACATCGGGGTTAATATTCCGTCACCTTCAACCTATAGACACCCTGCCGAATATTTTGACCGCCGTTTGGTGATAGAGGCAGCCCAGAAGCTGGGAGATGCTCGCTGGCCAGCAATACTGATAGGCAGTGGCAGCGTAGCTTCAGGAGCTTGCGAAGAAATTCGGGAACTGGCTGAGATGTTGAGTATTCCAGTAGCCACAACACCCAAAGCAAAAGGTGCTTTCCCTGAGGACCATCCTTTAGCCCTGGGGGTACTCGGTCTTTCTGGCTCACCGCTGGCTGAAAAGTATATCAAATCAAGTCAAACTGACCTGCTGCTGGTCGTTGGGGCCAGTCTCAATCAAATCACCACTATGTCCTGGGACCCCCAAATCGCACCTTCAAAATGTCTTATTCATATCAATATTGACCCCACCGAAATTGGCAAGAACTACCGAGCCGATATCCCACTGATTGGTGATGCCCGCACAATTATTAATGAAATTTCCTTCCGCGTTCTACGGCATCTCATTGAACAGAAGGAAAAAGCAAAAGATCGTCAAGAAAAAATTGCCAGGCTCCGGCAAGAAGTAGGAATGTACCTTGAACCCGAAAAGATAAAATCTGACTCGGTGCCGGTCAAGCCACAACGTATGGTAAAGGAACTAGAGGAGGCCCTGCCGGAAGACGCCATTCTCTTTGTGGATACCGGAAATCATATCTGTTGGGCCATTCATTATATGACATTTCGCCGGCCGGATGCCTTCATCTCTGCCTTCGGAATGCTGACCATGGGATACGCAACAGCGGCAGCCATAGGAGGGAAACTGGCTGCCGGAAATCGTCCGGTAGTAGCCCTGGTGGGAGACGGATGTTTTCTGATGAACGGAATGGAGGTTGCTACGGCAGTAAGCCATGATATTCCGGTTGTCTGGGTGGTGCAGAATAATGCAAAACTTGGCCTGGTCCATGAACTTCAAAAATTTTCTTTGGGCGATAATACCGTAGCTACAACTTTCAAGAGGGTTAACCTAGCCAAGGTGGCAGAAGGCCTGGGTGCTGTAGGATATCGGATTGAAAAACCTAATGAACTCAAGCAGCTTTTGCCAAAGGCTATCGCATCGGGGAAGCCAACTGTTATTGATTGCCTCATAGATCCAGACGAGGTTCCGCCTCTTGTCCCTTTCGTAAAAGGTTTGAAGGGTTTCGCTAGCCGTCTGGATATGATGTAGGACAGGAGCCAGACTTCACAAGTCGTACTATTTCTTATGCGGTGCCTGATGTTGTTGGCACGATAGCAATCTTACTGTCCGGTATTGCTTGTTCTAATCTGGTTTTTATATTGTCAATTACTTCCTGCACCTCTGCCATCCTCTTCTCACCATCGAACTCTAGAAAGACTTCCACATAAATATTACCTCCTGACCTTCTTGAGCGAATCCCGTGAAAGGCAACGTATTCATCAAAGTAAGCCGCTAATTCTCGTAATATCACCAATTGAAGAGATTCCTCCAGCGTCCGGTCAAGTAAATCATACACAGACATTGAAACGACACCATAGGCAGAAAAAAACAGGAACCCGGAGAGGACAATCGAACCACTGGGGTCTATATAAACCGCCCAGGAATATTTTCTCAAAGCGACACTCAACACCAGGGAAAAAATAACACAGAGATTGGCTATTGTCCTAACTCGGAAAAGACGCCATTGGGATTCCATTATCGGGGAAATCTCCTTTTGTGACAGGCGACGGGTACGTAACCAGCACCAGGCATTAGCGCTTCCAGCCAGACCGGCGGATAAGACTCCTATTCCTATCCCTGTTCCTAATCCACCAATAGTCACCGGGTCCTGAAATCGCGCTATGGCGCTGAAAAAAATAATGGCCAATGAGGTGATCATTACTGCCGCTATCACCAGGCTTGCCAAGTTCTCCAATTTTCCATAGCCGTAGTTGTATGTATCAGTCGTACCTTTAGCCGCTTTCCGCACAGTCAGCCAGGAGAAAAAGATTGCTAGCGTTTCGCTCCCGCTTCTAAGTAGATTTGATTGGAGTGTCATAGAGTTGCTAAGTATCATAGCAACGATACTGGGGACAAGGGCACCAGCCCCGAAAACGAAAGCTATAAAAAGAGAACGCTCTTTTTGCTGGTAGGGGTTTGCCTTGCTACCCAACACTTTTTCCATGATGCTTTTTTTGGCATTCAATTACTTTTTGGTTTCCTCTCTAAATCTCCACGTTCAAAGCACTCTCTGGTGAAACCACTCCTAGGCCAGGTCAGACCTCTTCTTTGCCATTCTCCAGGTGCTTATCGCTACAGCATTAGAGACTGATTATCCCAGTGTTCGCTCCAGATACGGCAGGATTCTCGCTTTTATCAGTGCGGCTACCCTGCCAGCAATACCTTTTCCTTCTTCCAATCGTAATCTCCCTCGCTTGATGACTTTCACAGAGTTTTCTGGGTAACAAAATATTAATTCTTTTACTCATCAACATAATTATGTCCCCTTTCCGTTGTATTTCAATGCCAGCATAGTAATGTCATCAGACTGGGGCATTTCCTGGGCAAATGTTTTTATCCTGGCCCTTATTTCGTGGATAATGTTTGTTATATCTTTCCCTTCTAAATCAGAGAGAGACTCTTTAAGCCTTTCACCGGAAAATAATTTAGATTCTAGATTCATAGCCTCTGTTACTCCATCCGTATACGTAAAAAAAACATCATTTGGCTTAAGGATGAGTTTTTTGGACTCAAATTTCGTGTCTTCCATGGTCCCCACAACAAAACCCCTGGGCATTTGAATAAAATCAAAACCATGGTCATTAGTACAGACTAAAGGAGGATTATGCCCGGCATTGGCAAATTGTAATTCACCGGTTTCTATGTTCAGTATTCCACAGAAAATAGTAACAAACATGCAGGCGTCATTATCCGGGCAGAGTATATTATTAACCCTAAAAAGAATTTCATCAGGAGGAAAGCCACGCAGTGCTTCTGTCTTTAATAGAGTTCTACTGATTACCATAAATAGCGCGGCCGGAACGCCTTTCCCAGAAACATCGCCGATAAAGAAGCATAATTTATTCTCGCCGATAAAGAAAAAATCGTAAAAATCGCCGCCTACCTCTTTTGCAGGATCCATGGTGGCAAAAATATCAAATTCTTTTCTCTTCGGGAAAGGAGGAAATATCCTGGGGAGCATGCTGACTTGAATTTCAGCAGCTATTTTTAACTCGCTCTCAATTCGTTCTTTTGCCGCAGTTGTTTCTTTTAAGTTCTTCGTATAAGTCTTGAGGTCGTCAGTCATTTTGTTAAAAGCATTGGCTAAATCCTCTACCTCATCGCCTGTTTTCACTTCTAAATGGTAGTCCAGATTGCCACTGCCAACAATTTTTGCACTCTTACTAAGAGCTAATATCGGTTGAGTAATTCTTTTTGATAGCCTGTAGGCTATTATAGAAATAATGAGAATTATGATGATAAAAATAACACCAAGCATGTTCCGCACGTTTTTTATTTGTTTGTTAATATGTGCACTGGTATCCTCGGTGACAGAAAGTATCCGGCTCCCGGTGGCTAATGCTGGTGCGATTACCTCCTCAACTGGCATCACTATCCCTATGCTCCAATTTGTACAGGTGATAGGAGCATAAGCGATATATTTCTCACTCTCTTCAAATCTGCATCTGGAAATTCTGCTATTGCCGGCGACCATATCCTCTATTACTTTTCTTAATTTTATATTATCGCTATAAAGTAAATTCTCTGTTTCAAAAGATTTATCCCATCTCTTGTCTTCGGCAGACAAGCCGGGGCGAGCAATGACCTTGCCGTGGTTATCTATCAAGAAAGCGTATCCAAGCTCTCCAATTTGAGTATTGATAATCTTCTGATTTATTGTCTTTATAGTTACATCTACTCCGACTACGCCAATTAACTTATCTTTTGAGTTATAGACAGGTTTGGAACAGGTAACCATCAACCTGCCAGTAACAACATCAATATATGATTCCGACCAGCCAATATCACCAGTTTCTTTTGCCCTCTTATACCATCCGCGAACTCTGGGATCAAATGAGGGATCAACTCCTGAAACCCAGGGGTATATTCGTATCATACCAGATTCTGTTCCAACATAGAGCCAGGTCAAGTTAGAGTCATTAGAATAAATAGGCATGAAAATGTCATCCATGTTACTAGATAGATTAAATTCCTCTCTTATTGCATCAATAGTAACGCCTGGTGCCAGCACATAAGTCGAAGTGGAATAAATGTCGTCAGGTTTTTCTTCCTGAGAATAAGAGCGTTTATATTTAAATGATGAAGGATTGTTCCAGAGAGTAGAGGCATACTGAGTCATAATATCCGTTTCTGCTTCAACCTTTTCAAATAGCGTATTGCTGATGGTTGCCTGATCCTTTGCCAGGCGAAGAAGGTTTTCCTCAGCCTGGTCTTTTAGAGCCTCTGTGCTATCGCTAACTGCGTGCTCGCCTAAAGAGACGCTACTTTCTAAAGCATAATTACTCAATCTCTTAATATTACTAAACACAATATAGGCAGATAAACTAAGAGAGGCGAGAGATAACCCTAAAAGTGTCAATAATATCTTAGTATTTATTTTGAGCCTGGGCATGGTCTTTTCTTTTTGTTATTTCCGGGGATTACAAGAACTGTTTCGAGCAGAGCTCGTCCTACTTCGCAGGAAATTGCTTTCATCCCCACCTTCACAGGCGAGAAGTTCCCGCTAGATCAAAATTAGACAGTCCCGAAAGGAGGGCTGTTTGTCAATTACTCTGTGGAAATATTTCGTGCGGGTTATCAAATAAGCAACAACTACTACGCATATTTTTTCAACCAGCGAGAACAAAAGTTCCCCTTCTAAAATGGAATTCAGCATTCTAACTTCCCCGGTTTCTTCTGCCTTCGCCTTCCTGGCACTCTGTGTCCTTTTTCTTGCTCTTAACCAAAGTTAGGACATTATACTTTCCTTGTTTCTCGTATTTCACCTTATCGACAAACCTTCGCATCAGAAAAACTCCCAGGCCTCCCACTTTTCTCTCTTTCAGGCAGGAAATCAGGTGAGGTTCTGGAAGTTGCAAGGGGTTAAAAGGAATCCCCTCATCCTTTATTTTTAGGACCAGACTATCCTCGTCTATACGGCAATGAATACTCACTTTACCCAGAGACTTTGTATAAGCATATTTAACTATATTAACATAGACCTCCTCCACAGCCAGGAGCAGCTCGTTTTCGCTGTGAGTAGACAAACTCGCCTTTTTAGCCCATTTATGGAGGAAACTATTTATCATCTCCAGGTGTTCCAGAGAAGCTTCTAAGGTAATAAAAGAAGCTTGTTGTCCCATCTTACCCCTCGTTCTAATATCCAGGACTTCAGAATCCCTGGATTGCCTCCTCAGTAGTATCATGAATTTTGAATATTTGAGTGAAACCGGCAATATCAAAAACTTCCTTTACATAAGGCTTAAGAGAGCAGAGCTTTATCTCGCCCTCTTCCTTTTTTAGTTTTTTCGCCACTGCCAGAAGTACCCTTAATCCAGCACTACTGATATATTCCACACTATCCATATCAAGGAGTAACTTACGCGCTCCTTTGGATATAGCCAGGTTCAGCTCCTTCTCTACATCTCCCGCAGAATGAGCATCAAAACGCCCATCTAAGGATAAAATGTGAATTCCCTTCTCTTCTTTTTGGTTTATCTGCATCTAATCTCGCCTCCTTAAGATATTTAAGGGGGAAAACATTCCCTCTCAACGGCCTTCGGCCTGCTCCCCCTGTTAAATCAAAAAATTATTGAAATTCCAATACTACAAATTGGTCCACTATCGCCATACTCGTATGTCGTATATCGTATATGGTATATCGTAAGGAAACTCTAAAATCCACAAAGCAATACTATTTACGCATTCTTCGTTTTCGATATACTATATACGGCTAAAGGATGTTTATCTTTGAGTGCTTGGCTCTTCTCCCACTTATAGGAATTATGCTATCATAGAAAAGGGATAGAGTCAATTGGTCAGCTTGACAACCAGCCAGGCTTAGGCTAACCTGTCACCAGAAGATACTGCTAGGAGGCTGGTGAAAAAGTGGTTTTTTGTAGAGGTTTCATTTATGAAACCCGCTTTGCTAAGGGGTCCGATAAATCGGATTCCTACAATATGGGGGTTTTTCACCAGCCTCCTAGAGGGGTTCGTGTATGAAGACCGACAGCAAGAAGGACAAGTCAATTCCTTTTATGGTAATGACCTCTTTCTTTTTGTCCTTTATCTTTGCCAGATTATGGGTAATCGTATCAGGGGCGGATAGCCCCGTATATCAGGAAAGTGCGACCTATCTGGGAAGGAACCTCATTATAAAGGGGCTACACGTTCATCATTTCTTCTATGGATTTGTGCTTCTCTGTATTGGCGGTTGGCTTGCTCTCAACTATAAGCGAGGGACAGTAAAAAAGATAGCTCCTTTGCTATACGGAGCAGGATTGGGATTCTTTTTGGATGAGATAGGATTTCTTCTCACCTGGGGAGACTATTGGTCTTCCCTGAGTTACGCTATTGCCATACTTATCGGTGTACTTTTTTTGAATATCGTCTATTTCGCCGATTTCTGGTATGAGGTTAGAAAGAACATGGTTCTTTTTAACAAAGAACATCCTGTAGTATCCAGAACTTTGAAAATGCCTTTGTTCATGGAGGTGGTAGATAGAATGAGTAACAAAATCAGCAGAACTGAAAAGGTGGGCTTGGTCTTCAGTGGCCTGGTATATATAGGAGTGGGGATAGCCATCTTGGTTTATCCTACGCTTCTGTACATCTGGGTGTCGGGCGGATTCATTCTGGGTGGCGTAACCTATGTTGTCCGAGCAATCAAGACCTGACCCCTCTACAAGCAGTGTTCGGATATCGGAATTGAAGTAATAATTTCTACTATTGTTACTCTTAAAACGCTATGGTATCATTATAGCCAAGAGAAAGAAAAATTTGACAAAGAAATAGAATACTGTATAGTACTGTTAAGATTTTTGATAATCAGAGTAACCACCATATCGCTTCTCGTAGACCTGTCTATTTTCCCTCTAATGGCTCTTCCCAAAAGTGACTTACCCTGAAAACAAAAACCCTTTTTATTAGCTAGCTTTTCATCAGGATGTGTTCACTATATTTTTAAGTATAAAAAATGCAGATAAATACTCATTGCCAAAGGTAATGGGAAAAAGGAGAAAAAGGTGAGTAAAAAAATCTATGTAGGAAACCTATCCTACAAGGTAACCGAAGATGATCTTAAAGATCTTTTCGGAGAATTCGGGACGGTAACTGAGATTAA
>Ga0315532_1002187_pt1 | contig 13676 bp, 16 predicted proteins | sample SalMarWE160370MG_FD_203082 | JGI IMG/M metagenome (GOLD analysis project Ga0315532, IMG submission 203082) | Salt marsh sediment microbial communities from the Plum Island Ecosystem LTER, Massachusetts, United States - Salt Marsh Sediment WE1603-70 ... | reverse complement strand
AATCTGCAGTACACCGGATATTGATAACGATTAGGTAAGGGATTTGCCTTTGCGAGAGATTCGCCGAATATTAAAGAAGCCACAAGGCTGAAAGGGGGTAAGTGTATCCAAAATCAGCCCCACTTTTAACCAGTTGATATCATAAGTTTTTATTCTTTGCTTGACAGGACACTATAGGATTGTCCCGGTTGACGGTTTAGGCTTAAGGCTGTTGGGACTGCTGGCTGAGGCCTAAAGGCTAAAAGCCTGTAGTCTAAACCTCTTCACGCTTCTTTTCCCTTGACCTGCAATCCGCCTTTCTCTATAGTTTTCAACCAAAAAACAAGGTCTTATCACCAACTAAGTTGTAGAGGAGGAACTACCATGAGTATGATTAAGATCCCGGGTATGAAACCGAGTGTTTTTTCCTGTGCCGCAGTTGCGTCTGTGGCGATCCTATTGCTTATGACACCCCTTCTGGCAATCGCCGAGGATAAAATGGTGACCCAGGAGACATTGCTTGACCGAATTCAGATTGAAGATTTGCTGATAAGGTACTATGTCGATTTGTCCTCGGGATCCAGTCATGATCTCGCCCAATACTACACCGAGGATGCGGTCCTCGATGTCAATGGAATGATTTCCAGGGGCCGCGAGGCTATTGAGAAATTGTATGAGGGAGTAGGTGATGGAGATGCCAACCTTGGCGGCAGGCTTCACATGCTGTTGAACAATCCGATTATCAGCGTGGACGGAGATACTGCAACAGCATGGGTCATCTGGACCGGTGTCATGAACGACGATGTAAAAAAGCCTCCCCGCTTGTTGGAACAGGGTCGCGAATATGACGAGCTTGTGAAGCGCAATGGTCGCTGGTACATCAAAAAGCGATATATTACTGCCGACAGCGGTCTGTCGGGAATTTGGGAAGACACCTATAAGCCCAGGGAATACAGGTAAGTGTAAAGAGGGATATCCCCTTTTCCCAATATGGCGCTGTAATTTTTTTTTAAAGGCACAAGGCTAATCTCCATATAATCCCGCCTTAAAAAAGCAATGGCTTATCGTCGAGTTTTGATAAGACTGGATTCATCCTATCCACCATTTTGGGACAAACAAGAGGAGAAAAAAAATGAAAGGTAGATATGCATTATTGCTTTTATGCGGATTCATGCATGTAGCTGTCGCCGTCTCAGCTGCGGCAACAGCTGACGTGCTTGCAGACGTCGACCGCCTGGTGACTGAAAAGAAATACCTGAGTGCCTTCAGACTTCTTGACGCACAGGAAAAGGGGGATTCCAATCCCGATATTGCCCTGAAGAAAGCGGAATTGGTTTTGAAATATTTTGTGAACTCCATCGAACACAAGGTCTTCACTCTCACAGACCTAAAAGAGGATGAGGAAATCATTGACGTTCGCGGGAAGCCTGGTTCGTCTATAATTATCAATTTCGATATGGAGAAAATATTTCCCCCTCTGATCGAGAATTATCCCGAGGATCAACGGCTTTATGTGGCTCTGGCAGATTATTACCTCGACGTATACGAATGTTACAGGGGGCAATGGGAGAAAAGCGACGAGGATGTGTTAAAAGATGCACGGTCGCATTACGACAAAGCTATTGCTCTTGGAGACCTGGATTCCGGAGCCTGTTTCCGCGCCGGGAAAACGGCCTTGTACATGAATGATCTGGCCGGTGCAGCCAGACTGCTCGAAACATCCGTGCAGAAATCAAGCAGTTATGCTCCTGCTCGATACAATCTGGCTTACGCCTATGTTTTTCAGGGCAAGCCTTCCGACGCGGCGCCCCATGCCGTTGCTGCCTATGAAATATACGATGTCATACCCCTTAAAGCCGACGCCGCAATGTTGGCAGGGCAGGCTTACATGGAGTGGGGGAATACGGAAGAGGCGCTAAAGCATTATCTCCTGTGTGACAAGATCGCTCCGGACAAGTATGAAAACCTGAGGCGGCTGATGGGGCTCTATGTCAAGTTGGGACGAGGAGAGGAAGCAAACGCCGTAGGGGAGCGGATCTTCGAAATGGACCCTGCTAATCCCACCATGGCTCGGGTGTTCCTTGACAACTACGGGTATTCTTCTCTTGAAGGTGAATTGCCCGGCATCTTCAACGGACTGGCTGCAAAATACGCCGGGAACCCTGCAGCTGTCGGTAACGTCTTGTATCACCTGTCCGTGTTCTATAATCATATCGGCGAGAGCGCTATGGCATTAAAAACCATAGACAAGGCCGAAAGGAACTTCCGCAAGTCGCTTAAGGAAGATCACGTGGTTTTCAAAGCGATCGAGGAAATCCGACAAATAGCCGGGAAGCCCTCCGAGCCGACGAAATGCGATTAAGGGGATGTCCATGAAATAATAACTTGGGAGTGAAGGGGGACATCCTTAAATAACTAAATAACTCTATGAAAGTGGCGTTGATGTAGAAATTGCTTAACGTTCCTTGAGGCAGTAAATGAAAGGCTTTATTGGCGTCACGGATAATGATTGGTTTGCATTTCTCTCCCAACAGCCAGGAATTGATGAGGTGAATTTTTGGCAGTCAAGACGACGTGAAAAAATTTCATAACTCGTGATACCGGTAAACATCTTACAATAGGGGGTATGAAGTGAAATTACTTATGATCTACGCAGATAAATTTGCTTATAAAACCAGCGTAAAGAATCTCGAATCAGCACCTATTAGTGATGTGGAAAAAATCATTGAAAATGCGCTGTTGGGATTCATACATATTGAGCCAAAGGATGAAGAAAATCTTTCTGCGATTGAAACAAAGCTCATCAAGAATGTAAAATGGGCTGCGAGGAAAAATGAAACAAATACTGTCGTTTTACACTCTTTTGCCCATCTAGCAGAAAGTAAGGCTGATCCGGAAGTCACTAAGCGACTTATGGATAACGCTGAATCTCGCCTTATAAATGCCGGCTATGTAACCTATCAAACCCCTTTTGGCTATTTTCTCGATCTCGACATCAAGGCACCCGGACATTCTTTTGCCAGGTTATTCAAAGAATTTTAATAGGGTAATCATGTACAAACTGGCAGCAAAGGCAATTAAAGATGCAAACCGAGTTGTCGTTTTTACCGGAGCTGGTATCTCAGTAGAAAGTGGGATCCCACCTTTCCGCGGGAAGGACGGGCTCTGGAGCAAATACGATCCAACATTCCTTGATATATCGTATTTCTACCAATGGCCAAAAGAGTCATGGATAGTAATCAAAGAGATCTTTTATGATTTTTTTGGCCAGGCTAAGCCAAATGCAGCACACTATGCCCTTGCTGCTCTGGAACAGAACGGATTGATGCAGGCAACGATAACGCAAAACATAGACAATCTTCACTATGAAGCCGGGAGCAAAACTGTTTATGAGTTCCACGGAACCTCACGGTATCTTGTATGTGGTACCTGTAGAAAAAGATACCATGTGTCGGAAATAAATTTAAACAACTTGCCTCCTCTGTGCAAGAGCTGTGGACATGTTTTGAAACCTGATTTTGTTTTCTTTGGCGAACCAATTCCCGAGCAAACTAACAGGTTGTCGTTTCATGAAGCGGAAGTAGCTGATGTTTTTCTCCTGATTGGTACCACTGGAGAAATTATGCCGGCTTCGATGATACCTCATGTTGCCAAAAGGAATGATGCTATGATTATTGAAGTGAATCCAAAGGAATCGAACTACACTAAGAGCATAACCGATGTTTTTATTCGGGCAAAGGCCACCGAGGCAATGACACGATTAGCTCAGGAATTGCAGTTTTAAGACTGAAAGGTATATTCCATCTCAGATATATAATTGTAACAAAAGATTTGTGTCAATTTTTAGACCGGCAAGAGGGAAAATATAATACCAGAGAAATAATTTCTGATCATCTGCTAAAAAAGGAGAATAATTAATGCAATTGTTAATAGTATTTGCTACGGATAATGGTAAAAATTTCAACGATGATCACTTCGGCATGGCAAAATACTACCATATTTACAGGTTTTTTGATGACGGTGAAGAATTTGTAGAACAGAGAGAGAACGTAGAATTTCAAGAGGATGAATCCAAAAAGCATGGTGATCCCGCAAAAGCTCAGGCCACGTCCTCTGTTTTAAAAGGCGTGGATGTTCTCGTGAGTAGAAAATTTGGCCCTAATATTACTCGAATGGTACATAAATTTGTTTGCGTGGTAGTAAGGACGAATGTTATCAGTGATGCCATCAAAATAGTCAAAAACCATATGGACGAAGTGATTAAGGAGAAGAACAAGACAAAGGACCGAAGACATCTTGTTTTTAAACAATAGCTCACGCAGGAAGAAAAAGACAAAGACCTTCGAATGAAAGCCAAATATATGGATAAAAATGCGCATACACTGATTGCCGTTCCAACTAACGATGAAGTAAATATTTTCCCAAAGATGCTGGGCATGGCAGACAAGATGTTTATTTATGAACTTAACGAGGGGCACATGAAGCTTGTTGAAAAAAGAAATAACCCCTATGCCAAAACACAACAGCATCTAAAAACCCTGGATGTGTATGATCTCTTGCATGATTGTGAAGGGGGTCAAATCTTTAATCTTGACAAATCGTTAACTTCATTGACTGTGAAGGGGTTAGGTCTCTGTTTGTCTCTTGAGGCATTTAATCAGTAATTATTCTAAAAGGATTACATGGGCAGGATAGTACAACCAAAAGGAAATAAAGGCAGTTTGAAGTGGATTCAACATGTCGTTAATGATCATCCAGACATCTTGAACAGGACAATAGATGTATCTATCGGAATTGAACAGGAACAACCCATTGAATGGCTTTCACCAAAAGCAAAAGATGAATATGCTGAATACCGTGATCAAGCATTTCTCGATCTTTTAGGGATTAAGCTTCGTAAAAGAAAGCTCAAAGATTTCTGGCCGAATCGAGGTCCACAATGGGATGCATTGGGGAGGATTGAAAATAAGGCATATTTCCTTGTTGAGGCAAAGGCTCATGTTTCTGAAATTATTTCTTCTTCTCAAGCAAAATCTCCAGCATCAAAAGCACTTATAAATAAAAGTCTGAATGAAACAAAGGATTATCTGAGACTGAATCCAGATTTTGATTTGACTAAAGGATTCTATCAGTATTCAAACAGGCAGGCCCATCTCTATCTGCTGAGAGCATTAAATGATATCCCTACATATTTGGTTTTTGTCTATTTCGTGAATGATCACGCCCACATTCCAACAACAAAAGAGGAATGGGATGGCGCACTTCAACTAATGCATTCGATTCTGGGCTCTCACTCACATAAACTTGCAGAATATGTTATAGATATCTTTATTGATGTTAATAAAATTTAAGATTAGGATTAAAACATCATGAAACATACAGAAGGTGTCTGTGAGATGTGCGGCAATTATGTAGGATTAAGGCAGAAAGCCCATATTGTTGCAGAAGAGCTTAAAGTCAAATCAAATTTACTAATGCTTTGTAATAGGGACGCTGTTAATTTTTTAAGTTTCAATAGATAAAAGTAATTTATCAAAGGGACGGTCATAAAAAACTAAATAACTTCATATGCAATTAAATTTCTTAGTTTCTTATGGACATCCCAAAAACATTCCTTTCAAAGAATATGTCGATGTCAGCTACACGAAGATAAAACGTGTCGATAAATTGGCTTAGTTTCGACACGTTTCATTGTATAGTTGACGGTTTGACATGAATACATTAATTGATAAATGTTCATTGATATGTTTATTGTTAATTGGTCATTGTTAAAGGAAAGGAGAATTCCAATGAAACAGTTTCTATTACTTTTATGCATTTTGATGGCACTTTCATTTTCCACGGCCTGTACAACAGAAACACCTGAAAAACCTGAAGCCGCAAAACAAGATACCGGCAAAATAATTCAGGGTGTGTGGACCCTTGAATACATGGATGTGGGGATTGGTGAAAATAAAAGAACCAGGGAAGACGCGCAGTTTATGATGTTTATCATGGAAAAGCACTACAGCGCCATCCGTGATTTTACACCGAAACCGGCACCGGGCGAGGAAGGCTCTCCCGTGGCCGCCCGCTCTTTTATGGCTGATGCCGGAACATATGAATTTGACGGTACTGATCTGGTCGTCCATCATATGATAGCCGGGTTTCCCTTCCTGGGATCGATGACTTTCGGGTGTTCCATGGAAGGAGACAATACTCTTATCCTGAAGCCGCAATACGACAAGATGGTCATGCCCGGGATGGACAATATCAAACCTTCACCGGATGGAAAAATGGGCTATGGCGATATGGCTGTACGTTATGTATTTAAACGATTGGAATGATCAATCTGTTTTTCATTTTTCATTATTAATTGATAATTGATAAATGTTCATTGATATGTTTATTGTTCACTGATCATTGTTAATTGTTAAAAGACAAGTGTCTATGCCTTGAAAGGGGACGTTCGTGCACAGCGTGCTTAAATAGTCTTTTGGCAATTTCTGCACGAAGTCCCCTCTTACTAATGTTTGATCCATAATAAGTTCTATAAGGCAATCAGGATAACATCAAAAAAAAGGAGGAGAACAATGAGACGTACTACTTTTATGTGTATTGTGCTTTTAAGCGTATTACTTACCCCCATGATCAGCTTCGCAGCGGATAAGGTTTCCTGCACGCGCGGAGGACTGCGGCATGCTGTCGACTTGTACATCAAAGCCCAGACCAAAGGCGATATTTCAGGCCTGCCCCTAGGGACGATGTTGAGTTACAAGGAGAACATGGTGCCTGTTGACATCAAAAAGGGTCTTATCAATACTCCGATGAAGATAGACTTTCATCGCAGCCTGTACGATACTTATTCGGGCCAGACGTTTACCGAGGTAATCGTGACAGACAAGGAAAAACCCTATGTCATCGGTACACGCATGCGTGTCAATCATGACAAGATCGCCGAGATCGAGATCCTGTGGACCACACCAGGCTATTGGCTCTTTGACGCCGATGCCTATCTAAAGTATTCGTCATCGGAAAACTGGGACCCCGTTCCCCAGGAGAATCGTGAAACGCGCGGAACGCTGGTCGCCGCGGCAAACGCCTATCTCGACGCATTCCTTGAAGGGAAAATTGACCTTGTGCCGTGGGGATTCCCCTGTGTCCGCATTGAAGGCGGTGCATATACCGGCACGGGCTCACCAGATGACAGCTGCGAAGTTGGGGTCCCTAGCGGCTTGAATATCACTAACCGCCGATTTATAGTGGACGAGGTGATCAATTCGGTAGTGGTATTCTGCACCTTTGGCATAGATACTCCGGATGGTGAAAGTGGCGCCCCTGATACACACCTGTTCCGGGTGGAAAACGGCACGTTGCGCTATGTGCATACACTGACTCACCTGTTGATGTCAGACTTCCGGGGTGAGATTCCAAAAGATATGCCGAAACAGTAAGCCGGATATATGGCGAACATGCGCGCAGGGACGCACTTTCAAAATATCAAAACCCGTTTGATTTATAGAAATGCGTTCCTTCCGGCGCGGCTCGGGTCGGACCAAGGCAAGTGTCTGTAATGGATTAAGAAGCTTTGCAGGAAGGCGCGATTTTGAAGCTTAAAATGATATTTTTAACCTCTAAAAGATGATTTTAAGGGCGAAGGGGATTGCCGAGAGCAAACAGACATTACATTCCAGGCTATGTCTGGCACATAACTCATCGGCGCCACAAGAAGGAATTTCTTTTAAAATTTGCCAGAGACCGCCGCCGTTACCTCTATTGGTTGTTTGAAGCCAGAAAACGCTATGGTTTGAAAGTGCTCAATTACATGGTGACCTCTAATCATGTTCATCTTCTTGTCAGGGATGATGGTGATAGAGACGTGATACCTAAATCGATCCAATTGATTGCAGGAAGGACGGGCCAAGAATTCAATCAAAGAAAGAGCCGGAAAGGGGCTTACTGGGAAGATCGTTATCATGCGACGGCGGTTGAAACAGACAGACATTTGATGCAATGCCTTGCTTATATTGATCTCAACATGGTTCGTGCCGGGGCTGTTGAGCATCCCTCAAAGTGGGTATTTAGTGGATACAATGAAATTCAGAAACCTCGGGAACGATATGCGCTGATTGATTACGAAGGTCTAAAGAGGTTGCTTGACTTCAAATCGATGTATGATCTTGCAGAGTCCTATCGTGGATGGATTGAGGAATTGCTGAATGAGGGAAACCATTCTCGAGATGAGAAGTGGACGGAGAGTGTTGCGGTCGGGAGTGAGGGATTTGTGGAGGCCACTAAAGAGAGGCTTGGATTCAAGGCGAAAGGACGTGAAGTAGTGGGAAGGGACGGAAGCTATGAACTGAGAGAATCTCCAGCGCCTTACGAGGGCATTTTCGGGTATGAAAATATTGATCTAAGGCATCAAAATGAATATTTTTGGGAAGATTTGCCTTGAATTTCAACATGATTGCTTGGTCCGACCCGGATCCGACGGCCACAATCGCATGAATCCGGTTGCGAACCTCAGTGGTCATAACCACAAGTTTTCGCCTATGGCGGACTAGAGTTCGAAGATTAAGATAGATGCCCGATTGGGCAGGAGAGCAATTGCCCCTTCGGTTAAGCATCATTGTGGCAATGCCCATTAGATCAAGACGATCCGTACTGGCTTGCATATTTGCCCGTTGTTTCTTAGCGTCACGGGCATTGATGCCGGCAACTAGCCAACCTCCAGAGCGGAGTGTGGTCGCAAAATTCTGCGCGTAAGAGCCTACGTCTTCACCGCCAAAGAAGACGTGTTTTTCATCTATCTTGTGATGGCGACAAGAGCGGCTTACCTGGTCGATGAGATACTTTATGCCTTCCGGCGTATTCTTTACGGGAAAAGGTTTTCGCAGAATATCTCCATAGCCATTGCAAAACATCACGACATGATCCTTTTTGGCATAGTCGATTGGCACACACAGGACTTTAGCGCTGTTTCCTGCTCGTTCAAAAATACCAAGTAATTCTTGACTTTGGTTTGCATAAATGGTTCTTTTTTTCATGGTGAGGCTCCTTTCGTTTTTGCAGCTGCTTCTTAGCAGACTGCTTTAAAACATGCCACTGGCAAATCCAGATGGCTCATTAGCAAGGGACCTTCACCAACAATTCTAAATCCAAAAATGCCTCGAATCCAGAACCTTGGAGGTTCTCAAAAATAGGATCAAAAAAACCATAGCGACTCCCCGAGTTATAGAGTTGGAGAGGCTTCGCGAGCTCACCCTAACGGGCTCGCTCGCCTCCCCAACATCTATTCCTCGGTAAGGTACCAGGTCTTCATTCTTCACATATTTTCCTGTGAAAAGATGCGGGACGCCCATAACGGCATGATATTTGTGCCGAATGCAGAGTAGAGAAAATGACGAGAATACTAATTCCGGCTTCAAGCCCAGAAGATTGGAAGCAATTTCTTGCAGAACCTGAAAAGCAATGGAAATCAGGGTATTCTGCGCGCTCATTAGCATACTGTTGGCACGACTCAGATGGAATGCCGCCGGAAATACTGTCGGCGTTGGGGCAGGTGCCGGCACTCAAAGATCTGAAAACCATTTTTGCCATTCCAGAGCACAAGGTTCCGTTACCAGGCGGGTCAGCGGCATCCCAAAACGATGTCTGGGTGTTAGGAGAATCATCAGTTGGTTTAGTGTCCCTTGCAGTGGAAGGAAAGGTATCAGAGCCATTCGGTCCCACAGTCGGAGAGTGGTTTAAAGGAAAGACACCCGGAAAAGAAAAAAGACTCAGGTTCTTGTGTGCCAAACTCGGCCTTGATATAGTGAAAAGGGGGACGCTGTTAGGTTATTAAGCTTTTGAATCGGGATCGGACCAAGTCAACTATTTGAAATGATAAAGTAAAACCCAATAGACGACCAGATATAGTGGCTTAAACAATCATTTTTAATAGTAAAATAGCCAATCTAGAATTTTTAGTCGAAAATGCCAGGAGCGAACATAAAGGGGGATTGTCCCTGATTTTTACATTACTTGATAACTGATAATTAATAACTGTATTCTATTTACTGTTTATTATTAATATGAAAGGAGGATTTTTTATGGAAAATAAATACACGCGACGTGAAGTATTGGGATTGGTAGGAGCTGGGGCTGCGGTTTTAGGGACATACAGCCTCGCGAACGGTGCAACTAAAAACAAAACCACATCTGACCAACAGGAGAAAAAACCTATGACACCTCTAGAAAAATTCAATAAATACGGTGAGGATCTCGAGTACCACCTGATGCTTCGAACATCTCCCATTGCCGCCAAGATGCTGGAAAGTGAATCCGATATTCCTGAAGGAGCGCTCAGGCCAAAAAAGGACCGTGGATATCATTTTGCCCAGTGTCAGGCCTTTGCTCTGTCTCGTAGGGACGGGATCACGGTCGCCATGCTGAAGGAAGATCACTGGTGTCCGGCCGCCCCCCTTGCCTATGGAAATGTGCCACAGAACCAACAGAGCCAAGGCTATGACTGCTTTCCCTATGGAAAATATGTAGGCATTGTCACAGCCCCGTTGAAAGACGCGAGTTTTATACCCGATGTGGTTATCATCTGGTCCAACAACGCCCAGCTGAGGGCGCTGATTCTGTCCATGGACAGAACGGAAAGCTCTCAAATAAAAAGCCGTTTGCTTCCCCCTTCCTGTTCATATGCCGTGGTCAATCCCATACAAGATAACAACTACTGGATGGTACTGCCTGATCCCGGAGAGTATGAAAGGGGAGTGGGTACGGAAGACGAGATGATGTTCTCTGTCCCGGGCGCCAAAATGGAGACCCTGATTGCCGGGTTGAGGAAAGGTGAGAAAGGATATTTTTCCTATCGTCATCATCATCCCTTCATTCGACCGGACTTTCCAAGACCCGATTTCTATAGACAGTCGTTTAAATCCTGGGGTTTGGATGCTGATGATACACTTGATTGGCCAGAATATACATAGCGTATAGCGGGACGCTCTTCAGTAGTTTTATAGTCATAATAGGGGACGTTGTTGACTAGCGTGACAAACTATGGCTAGTCACGCTAGTCAACAACCTAAATCCCGGCTCCGAAAATACCTGGAATCATGAAGATATTTTAGGATGGGAACTCTACAATCGCATAAAAAGATAGCTGTGCCTCGATTTGTGATGGGGTCAAATCTCCGTTTAGTTCATATTAATGAAAGCAAGTTTAAAATTTAAGTATATTAAGTTATATATTGAGTAAGAGCTAATAGGAGATTTGACCCCTCAACAACATTGGTGCAGTGATCATTAGGGTTAGTGAACTACTATAATCATGGGAGGATTAGCTATGAAGAATGAATTTACCAGACGTGAGGTTCTGGGAGTCGGATTAGGTGCGGCAGCGCTGGCAACAGCAGGTGTGGCCACTTCTACCACCTCAGCTGCGCAACCAGAAAAGAATAGTTCTTCTGAATTAAGTGACTTTAATAAATATGGCGAAGAACTGGAATCCCTGCTTTGCCTGAGAACGTCACCCGTCGCGGTTAGAATGCTGAGATCTGAAGATGAGATCCCGGATGGGAGTTACAGACCAAAGAGAGATCAAAACAAGCATTACGCCCAATGCCAGGTCTTCAGCCTTTCGAGAAGGGACAGGATGACGGTTGCCATGCTGAAGGACGACAACTGGTGCCTTGGACCCATTATGGCCTACGGGCTTGTCGAGATGCCGCCTCCACCGCCCGGCGCGGGTGCCGCTCCCTCCATGCAGTATAAACACTTTGAATACGGCAAATACGTCGGAATACTGACAGCGCCGCTGAAAATAGCGCAGTTTGAGCCTGATCTTGTACTGGTCTATTCGGACACCAATCAATTGCGGGACATGCTCTTATCTCTAAAAGAAGAGGAAAAGCCAAAAGTCAGAACCAATCTTTTCCCTATTTCTTGCGCTTTCTGCATTACAAATCCTATCATCGATAATGAGTACTGGGTCAACCTGCCCGATCCCGGCGAATACGTCAGGGCACTGACTCAGCCCGGCGAGATGATATTTTCCATACCCGTTCCCAAGCTGACGGAATTTATGGAAGGATTAAGGAAATTCGACAAGGAATCCATGTTCGCGCATGAGCAGATGATGATGGAGTCGGATTTCGAGCAGCCTGATATTTATAAACAGATGTTCGAGTCATGGGGAATGGAGCATAGTTAATGATCGGTTTGATCTGGCGGAAGCAGTATAAAGGGGGACGCATAAAGAAAAAGCAACAGGGTCAGGTCTTCATTCTTCACTGATAGCCTTAGGTGAATTCAAGTCGAAGCGCACCATAAAAGGTAACTAGAAGACATGACAGGGTTTCTGGTAGTGTAGGAAGAACCACCAACCTCACACCAGAAGGAGCCTGTCATGCCTTATACCCATCTTACAGAAAATGAGAGATATGTCATTAGTCATTTAAGCATTGCCGGTTTTAGTTTGCGAGAAATCGCCCGGAGGATCAATCGGCACCATACCACGGTCAGTCGAATGCAAAGGGGTCAGGTCTACCGTTGACTGTTGCTCCTGATCTTCAGAACGAGAAAGAGCAAAAGGGAGACTTGATAATCATATGAAGTGCGTAAAGCTTAATGAAAATGGGGACGCCGTAACGTTTTAAGGTTTTGGCATATCACCCTTTATTTAGGAAACGATGAGCAGTTGAAAGAAGCTTAAAACCTTATAGCGTCCCGCTTTAATGATGATAAAGAAGGTCTACAATCTAATACTGTGTATGTGATAGGGGACGTTCTTCACATTTACATATTTAGGAAACACCGTCTTCTGCTATACATCAGGAGATTAAACTAATAAATCCTATTCGGATGGAAATCCTATGCGTAAAATATTACTTACTCTTATTCTTCTTTGTTTACCCGCAACTTTGTGGGCAGATGATCCGTTCATTGGAACTTGGAATATGAATCCTTCGAAATCCACGTTTAGCTATCCCGCGCCCAAAAGATTTACGATGATTGTCAAAGCCGTACAGGGTGAGCTCGAATGCATTGAGGATGTTTGATCTGGTCAAGTAAAAACGGACACCCAGTTAAGCGACTTTTGCCAAAGAGAAATTATTCTCAAAAGCATGTGGGTTTTTGTATCCTAAAAACGAGTGGAGACGATGACTATTATAAAACATTTCAATATACCTAATTACATCACTTCTTGCCTCGTCTCTAGTTTTATAAATGATTTCAGCAATCCATTCGGTTTTAAGGGAGTGGAAAAAACTTTCCACTACGGCATTGTCCCAGCAGTCGCCCTTTCGGCTCATGCTGCAAACCATGCCGTATTGTTCTAATAATTTTTGGCAATCGTCACCGGCATATTGACTCCCACGATCGGAGTGGTGGATTAAACCTTTTTCGGGCTTTCGGCGCCAGTAGGCCATCGATAGTGCTTCCTTTACCAGAGGGGATGTCAAATGATTGCTCATTGCCCAGCCCACTATTTTACGTGAGTACAAGTCCAGAACAACAGCCAGATATAACCAGCCCTGAATGGTCCATAAGTAGGTTATATCGGCACACCAGACAGTGTCGGGTCGCCCGACTTCAAATTGACGATTCAAAAGATTTGGGGCGACCGGCAGTTTGTGATTATTATCAGTGGTTCTTTTAAATTTCTTGCAACGTTTTACAGACACACCGGCCTTCCTCATCAGACTCCTGGCACGGTATCGGCCAAC
>Ga0315532_1002183_pt1 | contig 13688 bp, 4 predicted proteins | sample SalMarWE160370MG_FD_203082 | JGI IMG/M metagenome (GOLD analysis project Ga0315532, IMG submission 203082) | Salt marsh sediment microbial communities from the Plum Island Ecosystem LTER, Massachusetts, United States - Salt Marsh Sediment WE1603-70 ... | reverse complement strand
CTGGCTCTCGCAAGCAACTCACGTCTGTCAATCAATATCTCCACCCCCGCGGATCCAGCCGGTAGTTTATCAGCAGGTTCCACTTGCTGTTATGCTTCCCTGCCTTCGGAGACAGTGGGTCAAGCCTAGGGAACCCTGTAGAGGGCTTGTAGCCTTCAAACAGTTTCTCATAATTCGAGAGCAAACCCGTTTCTTCCAGCACATAACCAAGTCTCTTTATGATCGTACGGTTGCCCATACGCTGTGCATATTTGACTACACGTTTCAGGTTGATTTCCTCATGGGAAAAGTAAACTGCACGTGCTATCTGGTCGATGCCGCCGCAGTGCTCAGGGTGGTCAAGACAATCAGCAACGGTTTTTTCAGGGTCGGATATCCGGACGATGTGGTCTTCTATCTCGACCTGCTGCCATCCGAAGAACTTTCTGTCTGTAAGCTTGACGAAGTAGTACTCAGCGTCAAGCACCTGCACGGGATGTTTCGTCTTTGTTGTGGCTATAAAGCTCGTGCGTGGGATCTGGTCCGTCAGCCCATGGTGGTTCAATGCCGACCAGTACCCTATGTAATAGGGTTCCACAAGCATGGATGCTACCACGAAGTTGTGTACCACAAAGGCGTCTGAACCCTTCACGCCTACCTCCAGTGGAACCATGGCATAAAGGCCTCGCTTCAGGGGAAGAACCCATTTTTTTATGGCGAGCCTGTGCACAATCTTCTTTGCACCTAACCCTACCAGACGTGAGGCATCTTCGATGGTGAAGATTGCTTTTCCTTCCTCAGCGAGTGATTTAACCAGAAAGGCCTCTTTTTCGCCTAATGTACTCTTATATTTATTTGCAGAAAGTTCCATCTCAGGTCACCTATTGCAACATTATATAATTGACATGCAGGTATTTATATCTGTATCCCCCATCTAAGTCAATTCTTTTCAAGAGCTATTTTAACGCATATATATTCCGTTTTGGTCACGAAGGGGCCAAAATACCAGTAGTCAGAGGTTGACTCTGTTTTGTATGTATATAAATCCGACTACCGCCCTGGAACAAAGGATAGCCCGCAGGAAAGTCAGACCATATCGAAACGCCTCGCAAGCACAAACAAGAAGGTTACAGAGGTTTGTCAGAAGGTTCTTTGTGACATTCATGCCGCCAAGATAATACAATTAGTTGCATGAAGCAAGTTCACGTAAGTCCTGCAATGACAAAGACGACGGAATTTTTCGGTGGGACAGGGTTTTGCATCTCGGCAATGGGATTTTGATGGGATACTCGGAGGCTCAAAGCAAGGGACGTTATGACGAAGAATGTAATTTGTGTGGCATTTGTTCTTATTCTATCCTCGGAAATTCATGAAAGGTGCTTGAGTTATAACTTATGATTTTGGCCAGATGAATGTCGTTTAGCAAGCTGATCCCGGATCCTATCGGCGTTTGTTATCTACAATCAAAAGCGCTACCTCATCCATGTCGACAGGACAACTTTTTGCTCCAATGTTGGTAAGGATAGGTTCAAAAAGCGCCTAATTCCTCTATTTTGCGAAATTAACTTTGCCTGCTCTAACTTCTTTAGTTTTCACAGATTTAGTAGTCATATAAACCGCTCCTGCAGCGCCTTATCTTCTGGAGAGCACGCATTGTGGAAAAACTAGGCTGGAGGCTGAGTTCTCCGCATTTTCGAAGCATACAGAAGCAAAGGACTGTTTCATTGGTATGGATCCGGCAGATGACAACAGGCTCATATTGAAACGAGCGGTCTGTCAGCAGGATAGAGACGCCTTAGCACTTCTCCACATCAAATACTATGAAAAGCTAAAGCATTATATCGCCTATCACATTAACTTTATTGAAGATGCCGAGGACTTAGCCCAGGATGTATTTGTTGAGCTTTGCAGGGGCAAAGTGCCTTATGATGGCAACGGAAACGTGAAGCGGTATCTCTATGGCATAGCCAGGAACACAATTCACAGGTATAACCGGCGGAGAAGAAAATCCCCCAGGACTATTTCCATTGACTGGACCAGCAATCTTGGTTGCAACTATGACATCCAGCAGCCTCTAAGCGCAACAGAACAGATCTCATCGCAAAAGATCAAGAGGCTTATTGAAGATTTCGAGGCCCAGTTGTCTCCCAAAGCCTACGAAGCTATCAGGTTAAGGTATATTGAAGGGCTCTGTCCAAAGGAAGCTGCCCAAAAGGCTGTTTGTTCTATGAAGGCCTTCTATTCAAGGTTGGAGAGGGCAATGCAAAGGCTGCGGAAAATCAAAAGGCAGACAGGACAAGCAGATTAGCAATGTTCCAGCCTTGTATGCAGGCGTAAAAAAATAAATTTTTTTTATCTTCTAAGTCTTTACCGGAACACTGCTTCTATAAACGCTGTAAAAAAGTCCAGATTTTTTTGCCGAATTTTGTAATTTTTGGGCAATTGATTATGTGAACGTGTTTTTGCTTTGACCTCGTGGGAATTTTTAGGAGCCTCAAATATTGACAGTGTCGTATGTACTCAGTGATTCAGTCTCCTGACTCAGGTCAATCCGGTGATTTGGACGCTTATCAGTTATCCCACGATCTCAGAGAGGCTTTAGAGTTGTGCTTGCGAGAAAGTGTTTATCCAAATTTTAGACCAGGTGTATTCCAGGGGGATGGAGGCCGCTGGAGATTATGGTAAGGGCACTACAGACATTCAGTGTATTGGCGCTGATTTCTGCAGGCGTTGTTTTTGTGCTTTGTGGAGCCCAGTTGTCGCAGGGCGCCCCAGAGATCGAGGGGGATCTGAGCCTTCCCATTTTAGAAAAGTTTAGACAATTAGGCGATCTCGGTGAAAAAAGCAGTCAGGAGACACTTTCCCCGCTTGTCAAGCAGGCAGAGGGCTTCGCCTTGTATCTCAATCCCCCTCAGCCGCCGAAGCCCAGGGAAGCCCCAGCTCCAAAAAGCAGTTTAAAGGAAACCACCTTAGCTGTCAGACCGGGGGAACTCAAACCGAAGTTCACGCTTGTTGGAACGAGCTATTATCGCTCCAGGCCTGAGGAATCCATGGCACTTGTCTCAGAGCCCGGCAAGGAGCCTTGCTGGGTCAAGGAGGGCATGCGTTTGGGGCATTTTGTTGTTGAGAAGGTCCAGCGAGGGATGATCGTCTACCGGGATGGTGACCGGTTAGTTGAGATGGCGATCGATAGGAAGGTTCCTGACCGTACCAGGCAGGCCAAGCAGACAATGTTGGCAGCAGACCAGACCAAAACGTCCCCATCAAGGCCAAGGCCTTCGATACCTCCGGTACCTCCCGCTCCAGCTATGAAAAGGAACAAGCCGTTGCACAGGCTCGGTCTGGGGCGGTCGGAGGTGCGGCCTGTGGCCTACGATGGCGAAAGCAAAGGCAGTGGATAATGCTTTATCAGGCAGGGTACAAGTATGAAGATAGGTATTTGTTATGAGATTGAGCATTATGATCACAGAAGATAGGTATCTGGGGATTCAGCGATTCGCTTACATCTTTTTTTGGGGTGTACTGGCGATTCTGACGCTTGCCGGGTGCCAGACGATATCACCCCATGATGGTGTGCAGTCCGAACCCGGCGAGCAGCAGGTGTTTGATCTGGAGCATGTGGGTAGTGAGCAGTGCATCGACTTCCTCTGGCAACTGGGTCTCGACGATGTTTCAGAAGTGCCTGATGCCAATTCGGTATTGGTAACCGGCTCACCCGAGCAGCTGCGCAGAGCAGCTCTCGTGCTTGACCTGGTTGATGCGGAAGAAGACTTTGTCATCGAGAACCTGGGACCCGCTTCAATGGTCAGGACCTTACCTTCCAGCTCACAGATAGTAACAGCCCTCGGCGATATAAGGATCGGAACATTTACCGACCCGCCTCAAGGGGATGAGCGAGCACGAGGAATTATCGACATTCAAGAAGGTTCGGTCATAGCTATCCTCCCGGCCCGGCATCGAGAGCAGCTCCTGGACCTGCTGGAACGAGCCGCCAGCGGGACAGTACCCATATCCCCTGAACCGGCTCCCAGTGAGCACAGTAAACCTCAACGTGCGGAGGATACATCTGAGACCTGTACTGACGTTGAATCCGCCCAGCCGAAGACAGGGACGTTGACACAGGAGGTTACACCACCCAAGGGCCGTGTAGTGCAAATGCTTGACGAAGAAAATCTACACACAGAACTCAGGCCACAGATAGCCTATCAGGCACGGCCCGAGTCTTCCTTTTCAGGCGAGAAGACCATTTCCACGGATTCTGGGATTCAGGAAAGAACTGCTGCAGCCTCGCCACCGGCCGTTGATGACAGCAGTGTTGGCGTACCAAAGACCTTGAGAATTATCCTGGAGCCTTCTAAGGATACTACCGACAACGCGGTGGTGACTGCTGTATCCAGGTCAGCAGAGCTTCAAAATGGCGAGGATGTCCTTGACCTGGCCTTGCCGGAAACGATGACATTGATGCAGCTGCTGGATCTTGTGGGAGAATATTTGGATCTGGACTATGTCTACGATCTGCAGACCATTGGCAAGCAGTCCATCGCCCTGAAGCTGCATGGCAGCCTACAGGGTGAGATAAAGGTCAAGGATCTGTACGTCCTTCTGGAGACGGTTCTGAAGTTCAAAGGCCTTGCCATGATAAGGCGCGAAGACAAACTGGTGACCATCGTACCGGTCAGTGAGGTCTTAGATGCCGACCCCCAGCTGGTCGATGTTGAGGGCAAGATGGTTCAGGCAGGAGATGTGGTGGTCACGCGTATCTTTGAGCTTCAGTACGTGGATGTCGCCAGTGTTACGAAGCTGCTGCAGAATATGAAACTGGGGGTGGCTGTATCACCTTCGGAAGGGACCCAAATCCTGTTTGTCACGTGCTATACACATCGTATGGGCCGGATAGAACAACTGGTCAATATGCTTGACCGCCCTGGGAGGTCCAGGGAGTGTCGATTCCGACGTCTGCAGTATACAGTGGCACCAGCGCTTGCGGATAAGGTTCGTACTCTTGCACAGGAGCTTCAGGGCATCCCGGTTACGATAGCTTCGGCAGCGGGCAAGTCTTCATCCCGTCAAGGCAAAGGATCGGGTGGCTCCAAACCCGGACAGCCTGTGTACCTGGATACAGACGAGAGAACCAATCGTATCCTGATGATCGGCCATGAGGAACAATTAGGATTCATAGAGGAACTGGTCGATGCCCTAGATGTCGGACAGGAGGATCTACGGACCCCGAAAACCTACAATGTCAGGCATATGGAGGCACAGGAGGCCCTGGGGAAGTTGCAGGAGCTGGAAGTCCTCGGCCCATCGACGGTGTCTACAGGCAAGCCTCGTATGGGGGCCTCAGGCACATCATCCTCCGCCAGGGCCGGCAATGGTGCGTTGACCGAGGAGCCCCTTGTAGTAGTCCTGGAGGCCACAAATCAGCTGCTGGTCAAAGCCACCCAGGACCAACATGCCCGAATACGCGAGTTTCTCAGCCATATTGATGTTTCGCCCGAAGACCTGCAGACTTTACGAGGATACGAAATCCAGTATGTCGATGCTGGGCAGGTAAGAAACAAACTCGAAGAGCTTGACATAATTGGTGTTGGCCCGGGTACCTCTGCGAGGATTACTACCAGTAGATCCGGAACCAAAAGATCTCCCACGACGAGTACAACCAGTACAGCAGAGGTCCTTGTGGAAAAGCCGCAGGTAGTAGTGATTGAATCGACTAATTCGCTCCTGATTAATGCAACGGCCGAGCAGCACGCTCGGATAGCTACGATCATCAACTATGTGGACAGCAAGATGCCTGAAGAGGAAATAACTTACAAGATTTATCCACTTGAAAATTCGTCGCCGGGACATGTGGAGAATCTTCTGGAACAGCTTATTCAGGAAACTGTAAAAGACAAAGAAGGCAAGATCGAAAAAGTTATAGAGAGAGAAGAGCAAATAACTATAGTTCCTGACCCAAACACTTTTTCGCTAATTGTCTATGCCAGTGGGAAAAATCAGGAATGGATAGGAAATTTGATAAAAAGTCTGGATAAGAGAAGGCCGCAGGTCCTCATTGATGTTACGCTTGTTGAAATCACCAGGACAGATACATTCGAGTATGACCTCAACCTCGTCGCTAACGCAAAGGAGGCGGTTATCGGCAATATCGGCATCAATCCGCTTCATGAAATCGACAGAAGGTCCCGAATTGAAGGAGGCTTCAATCTGCTGGATCAGGAAGGTAACCCGACGGGGCAGACAAAGGCTTTTTATAGTGACGACAAAGTGCAGGCGCTGTTGACCGCGATTAAAAGGAAAAATTACGGCCGTGTCTTAGCCAAGCCAAAGATTTTAGTCGATGACGGCCAGGAAGGTGAGATTTCCACAACTGATGAGACCACATACGTAAAAGAGTCGATTCAGATTCCCGAGGAGGGAACGCCGATTACAACGCGCGACTTTATGCCTATCCAGGCAATGATTCAGCTTCAAATCACCCCGCACATAAGCGAGGGCGATCTGTTGCGACTGGATGTTCATTTGTCACGTGATGATTTTGGGACGCGGCCTACAGAAGGTGCTCCACCTGACAAGGCCACCAGCGAAGTAACCACCACGGTTTTTGTGCCGGATAATCACACAGTGATACTTGGCGGTCTGGTGAAACTGAACCAGAGCAAAGGCCGGTCCAAGGTACCCATACTCGGGGATATTCCGCTGATTGGCGGATTGTTCAGAAGCGTCGATAACAGCGATGTTGAAAGGAAACTGTATGTATTTCTCAAGGCCAACATCGTCAGGCCTTCTGAAGAAGCCAGATTAGTGGATTTACAGAAAATATCGGAGGAACATCGAAAGGCGTTCGAGAAATCTGAGGCCGAATTCCAGAAGTATGAGGACTTTCCAGGGATAACACCTGAGCCGATGCGGCCCGAGCGTGTGCTGGAAGAGCTATAAATGAAATGTCAATAACGTACGGTAAAGAAAGGAAACTATCATGAAGGAACAGAAAAACAGAAGAAGCGTGAAATCCACAGGAGCGGGAGCAACAAGGCCGGACCTGACGGCGGGTTTCGTCAAAAGAGTGATTCTGACCATCATCGCGAGTGTTCTGCTGGTTCAAACAGCAAGCCTTGCGAGCGAGCCCCAGCTGGCTGCTTTTCGGGCACCATGGCTGACCGAGCCAGCTTCTCCGGACGACTTTGAGGTGCAAGATCCAAATGGGCCAGGGCCAAGCACGAGCGATCCGGAGATCCAGGAACTTGCCCAGGGACTATCGTACGGTCCAGGTCTGATGTACATGATTGTGCACGATTACATCCACTACTACCCCATGTGGGGCGAGGTCAAGGGCCCCTATATGACCTGGATGGATCGCAGCGGCAATGGGTTTGATCAAGCCTCCCTGATGATCGCCCTGCTCGAGGAGGCTGAACAGCACTGTAGTTATCAGGTAGTTACGAACCCTCGCTATGTGGTGGGTAAAATACGGTTAGACGCAGATGAGGCCACTGAGTGGTTCGACATACCGAATGACCCCGACGTGGCAAGAGAAGTGTTGGCCCGAGCCGGACTCTACGGATCCGTGTCGGATGATGGCGAAGGTGGCATTTCGTTTGTGGACTTAGTGCATGTCTGGGTCAAGGTCACAATCGATGAGCAAGCCTATGAGTTCGACCCCAGTTTCAAGAACTACACGCGCAAGAGCGGCTTGTCCTCATCGGAGCTGGAGCAGGCCATGGGATACGATCAATCGGATTTCATAGACGATGCGATGCAAGGCATGACGTCGGGAAACAAATGGATCAAGGACGTCAATAAGACGAATATTTTTAACGACCTGACCACCTATAGCGAAAATCTCATTGATTATATCAAGGACAACTACCCTGATGGTGATTTGACGGACATCATTGGTGGCAGGAGCATCAAGAAAGCGAGTGGTAGCGTACCTCCTACTTCGCTACCCTATACCGTACTGTCACGGTATGAAGAATTCGCTATCGAGAACATGCCGGATCAGTATCGGACAACGCTCCGCATTCAGCATTGTGGCATTGACCAGACCTTCTTCTCATCTGAGATTTACGGTCGTCGATTGTCGCTCAGGTACAATGGTTCCAACCAGCCACAGCTCGTCCTTGAGGGAGAAGTCGAAGCGACAGGAAATGCGACAACTCCGGGCGAGGTCAACGACCTCACTTTCTCTGTGGATCATCCTTATTACTCCAATGACTTTGATGGGACGACGAACCTTGAAGTTATCGCCGGCGGTTTCTATCAGATAGTCAATGGCTGGGGCGATACCAATACGAAAATCCTGGAGAAACACCGGGGTGTGCTGCAGCAGTATCGCCTTGATGGTCTTGCCGATAACTCGGAAGAGGTCCTGGGTGAGTCCTTTGCCCTGGTGGGATTGACCTGGCTGACGCAGACGAGCCGCATGCGCTCCATGGCAGGCGAGATCAGTAGTTTTACTCTGATTAATCACCATATGTTGGGAGTCACGGGACAGTATGAGAGTCCTTACATAGATGTGCCGATAGGCCACATCGGTGTGATAAGCCATAATAATGAAGATTCGGAAATGATGTTACTTACGATTGCAGGCCACGCCGGCGCATATGAGCACGAGGTGATTCGCCAGCTCCAGGACTGCAATGCAGTCTCGACCGTCAGGCTGTTGGAGATGGGCAATGACCGTACAAGCTATGATAAGACATTTTCGACATATGACACTGACTGGGAAAGTATAGTAGAGCCGCAGCTGCAAGGCTATAGCCAGAACGAGAAGGGCCGGGTAACCACCTATTTGGACGCTGGTTTCAAGGTCAACTTGCCTCAGTATGGGGACCTGGGTGAAGATGACTGGGCAGGTATTGGATTTCAAGCCTGGCAATTTACCTCCAATTATGTAGCAGCCAGTCACGTCATCTCAGGCGGATACAATGGTGGAAGCGCCACTGGCGCAAATGAACCTCTCAGTCCATCGGAGCTCGTAGACAGGACTTACGTTCGTCCCCTTGACAATGAGGGGGCCTACCACTACGGCTCCACGGACCTGACCATTGGTAATGGAGGGCTTCCCTTCGGCCTGTCGTTTGGCCGTCAGTACAGCTCTATGCGGCGTCTGGAAGATGGACCGTTAGGACTGGGATGGACCCACAATTTGGACATCACCGCCAAGGTCAGAAGTGACAGCTTCCAGGCCCTGGGCGAGGATTCCCCGATTGATGCGGCGGTCCACATCGTGAGTCTCTACGTTACCAGCGACATACTCGAACGCTGGGTCTCCAGAAATATGATCGCCACCCTGTGCGAGACGTGGCTGATGGACCAGATGATGGACAACCACGTGACCATAAAGCAGGGCGGCGAAACCATGCAATTCGTCAAAGTGCCGGATTCGAACGATCCGGATGGAAGTTACAATGCGCCCCTCGGCAAGGTCCTGAAGCTCGTTGTCGAAGGGGATGACACCTTCCTGCTCAAGAATAGCAGCGGCAAGTTCTACGACTTTGACACTAACGGTCGGCTTGCCCAATGGAGCGATGCGCACGGTAATGTCGTCGACTTTACCTACACCAACGGAAAACTCACCGACGTTGAGAACAACATCGGTGATTCGAGCGTTTCACGCTCGCTTTCATTTACCTATAGCGGTGATCACATCACGACTGTGACCGATTCTGCCAGCCGAAGTATCTATTATACTTATGACGCTAACGATAATCTCATAGAATATACCAATCCGGACGGAAATGATGTCACCTACGAATATGACAATGTGAACGATGGCCAGTTGACGGAGATTTTCTCTCCGGTCGACTCTGTGAATCCGGTCGTGACGACCGTGTATGATTCATTAGGCCGGGTCAAGCAGCAGATCGATGCCAACGACACTGCCGTTGATTACTACCTTGGCTATTATCGCACTCAGATACTGGAACCGGCGCAGACGGATCCCAACGATTTGACGCGCCGGTTCAAAACGGTCTTGTGGTTCAATGAGCATGGCCGGCCGACTAAAGCAAGGGACCAGCTGAGCCGCTGGACCACATACGAGTATGACGGTCAGCGACGGCTCAAAAAGGTCGTGAAACCGTCGGAGACATCGGTGGTGTACACCTATGACAAATACCATCATGTAGTCAAGACAGAGAGCATTTGCAAAGATGGTTCGCCGCATTCGGATCCTAACACTTCCGCACAAAACGAGTACGATTCCTATGAAAACAGCGAAGGACGGTGGTTCTCCAATCGCACGAAGTATATCGACCCCAATGGCTACAATGTTTACTACGAATACGACTACAATGACGTCGGGACCTATGGGACCGAGGTCGGCAACTTGATGAAGATAACCTATCCGGAGGTCGATCCTCCCAGTGATACGAATACCCCGATCGTACAGTTCACCTATAATTCCTATGGCCGGCTCGAGACCAAGACAGACCCGGAAGGAATGGTCATGACATTTGAGTACGATTTGCCAGAGAACGGTGCGGGCCTGAAGAAGACTGTCGTGGATGATGGAGGACTCGAAATCACGGCCGAATTGACCTATGATAGCGTGGGCCGTGTCGCTACGACCAAAGACCCCCTGGGCAACATCGCCCAGAACCAGTATTACGACTCGGGCCTGCTCAAGAAGACCATCGCCCCATCGCCCTTCAGCTACGAGACGACCTACGAGTATGATGCGGACGGCAAGCTCAAGCACATCAAGAGAGAGATAGGGCAGGAGACCATTTATCTTCAATCTATCACGTACACCAACACAGGTCAGAAGGACACCGTGAAGGGTCCGTACGTGGACGGGAACGATCTCGGGATAAATCTCGCTGATTACGATTATGATGCCCTGGGTCGTCTCTGGAAGGTTACGGATGCCGAGGATAATGTGACCAAAACGCGCTATTACCCGGACGGGCGGGTCTGGAGGGTTATTGACGCCGAAGGCCATAATACCATTACCAATACGTACAACGCCGACGGCACCCTGCAGAAAGTCGAAGACGCCAAGGGCAATACCACACAATATGAATACAACGGCTTTGGAGGGCTAAAGAAGACCATTTACCCGGATGGAACCTACACAGAACCCGGCTATGACGGCATCCGGCGGCTGGAAACGATGCGGAACCGGGCAGGCCAGACTATCGGTGTGGGATACGATGGCTTACATCGCGTCAAGACCAAAGTCGTGGCGTATAACACCATCACCTACGAGTATGACCTGGCCGGCAAAGTGCTCAAGATATCCGACGATACGGGTACCATCAGGAACACCTATGACAGCGCGGGCCGGCTCATCTGGGTAAAGCAACCCGGCGACAAGAAGGTTTACTATGAATATGACCTCGCCGGCAACCGAACCAAGCTGACCTATCCGGACGACAGCTACATTACCTATGAGTACGACCAGCTCAATCGCCTAACTAAAATACGGGACGAGGCCAGCACCGTCCTGGCAGAGTACAGCTATGACGAGCGCTCACGGCGGACGCAGGTTACCTACGCCAACGGAACGACTATGTATTACGACTACGACGCGGCAAACCGGCTGCTGGACGTCAATAACGTAACAAACACTGACCACTACAAGTATGCCTACGACTACGACAAAGTGGGCAACCGCCTGAGTATGTGGTTCAACGACACTTATCCGCACTCCTACGCCTATGACAAGATATACCAGGTCACGGATGTTAACTATCCGACCGGCTATGAGTATGGCGATACCACGTTCAATTACGACGATGCTTGCAACCGCTCCTCTGTCATCGAGGGCGGGACCGTAAACTACGCGTCCAATGAGCTGAACCAGTACAGTACTGTGGGCGATGTCTGGTACGATTACGATAACAACGGCAATCTCATCTACGATGCCACCTGTTTCTATAGTTATGATCCCGAGAATCGCCTGACCGAGGTCACCAGGGCCACCGGGGGCGGGACCGGGCCGCTTACCGCGGCGCTGGACACAGATTTGGCTTTTACCACCGGAGGGGACGCGGATTGGTTTAGAACGACGTCAGAGTACTACCATCTTGGAGATTCGGCCCGGAGTGGCGAGGTCTCTGATAATGAGGAAACCTGGCTGGAAACAACAGTCCAGGGTGAAGGTACTATTAAGTATTACTGGAAGACGTCGAATGGGGTCTTTACTATTAAGATCGATGATGTGAGCAAGGAGATCAATAGCGGCAGCTATGGGAGCTGGTCGGATCGCTCGTTTAACATAAGTGGTCTCGGTACGCACACCATACGGTGGATTTTCAGCAAGGAAAGCGGCTATCCTCCAGAAGATTGCGCCGCATGGGTAGATTACGTGCAGTGGACCAGTACCAATGAGGTTTCGCCCTCTTTGCAGGAGGCATTGGATGTAGGCTGGCCCATAGTGACCGATGGCGATGCGGACTGGACTATAACCTCGGATTACTACTATTATGATGGAGATTCCGCAGTGAGTGGAGACATTTCGGACGAAGAGGTCTCTCAGATGGAGGCCACGGTGGAAGTGGAAAGTGACCCTAATGTAACGTTCTGGTGGAAGGTTGATTCTGAGGAAGGCTGTGACTACTTACAGTTTTACATTGACGGGGTACTTAAGGCAGAGATTAGCGGAGAGGTGGACTGGCAGGAGAAATCATATACTCTGACCGGTTCCGGCAGTCACTCGCTGCTCTGGCAGTATATCAAGGATGTGAGTGATTATAGTGGTGACGATTGCGGCTGGGTGGACTATTTGCAGGGACCTGGCCAGGCGCCACCGCCACCGCCTCCCCCACCTGATCCGTTTGGCGAGGTATTAGAGTCAGACCTGAGTTTCACCGTAGGCAGTGATGAAGACAACTGGTACCCGATCGACACGGATGGCTATTACGATGGTGACTGTGCTCAAAGCGGTCCCATAGAGCACAACCAGAAATGCTGGCTTCAGACTACGGTGGATATAGATGGTCAACAAGAAACACTAACGTTCTGGTGGAAGGTCTCGTCTGAAGAAGACGACTACTTACAGTTTTACATCGATGAGGATCTTCAGCACGAGATTAGCGGAGAGGTGGGCTGGCAGCAGAAGTCATATGATATCAGTGAACAGGGCAGCCACACGCTGAAATGGGTCTATAGCAAGGACTACGGCGCCGTTGGAGGTGACGATTGCGGACGGGTGGACTACGTGCAGTGGTCAGGTTCACCAGATCCAACCCCGGATCCACCCCCGGACCCGACAAACTGGGACACGATTAACTACACGTATGATCCGGCCGGCAGGCGCATCAAAAAGACGGTCGATGACGATTACAGCCTCAAGTACGTCTATGACGGCGGTAATGTTATCGCTGAATACGACCACGATAACTTCCTCCTGCGCAAATACATCTACGGCCCGGGCGTTGATGAGCCGGTCTGTATGATAGACGTGGCCGACAATAACAAGGCCTACTACTATCACTTCGATGGCCTGGGTTCCGTGGTGGCCTTAAGTAATTCTAACGGCGATAGCTGCCAGAGCTACGAGTACAGCGTCTATGGTCAGGTGGCCGCCTCAGACCCCAACTTCCTTACCAATCCCTACATGTTCACCGGCCGCAGATTCGATATCGAAACAGGACTTTACTATTATCGTGCAAGATATTATAATCCGCATATCGGCCGCTTTATGCAGACCGACCCGGTCGGGTATGATGCGGGTATCAATTGGTATTTGTATTGTAATA
>Ga0315532_1002177_pt1 | contig 13705 bp, 13 predicted proteins | sample SalMarWE160370MG_FD_203082 | JGI IMG/M metagenome (GOLD analysis project Ga0315532, IMG submission 203082) | Salt marsh sediment microbial communities from the Plum Island Ecosystem LTER, Massachusetts, United States - Salt Marsh Sediment WE1603-70 ... | reverse complement strand
GATACGGGGAGTATATACCTGCATTGTGACCCAACAGCATCGCATTACTTGAAGATGTTAATGGACGCAGTGTTTGGCGCCGGCAATTTCTGCAACGAGATCGTTTGGCATTATCGGAAGTGGCCTGCCGGAAAATATAGCTTTCAAAGGAATCACGATGTACTCCTTTTTTATTCCCGGTCAGAAAGCCGCAAGAGAACTTTCAATCAACTATTCATGAAGCGCGCGCCTTCGACACTGAAACGGTTTGGGACAGCCAAGATTGTGTCCGGTTATGACGAGTCAGGTCGGCGGTTGCCTTCCAAAACTGAGAAGCGGGCTTCGGCTGGAGTCCGGCAAGACGATGTTTGGGAGATCGGGCGTGTGCCCCCTATCAAGCAACTGTTTCCAACCGAAAAACCAGAACCGCTTCTAGAGCGGATTATTACGGCCAGCAGTAACGAGGGTGAAACTATTCTCGACCCGTTTTGTGGGTGCGGTACCACAATTGTCGTCGCACAGCACCTAAAGAGACGTTGGATCGGTATCGACATCACTCACTTGGCAATTACGCTTATAAAGCACCGTTTAGCGGATGCATGGGCACATTATCAGGCGCCCGGCTCGAAACCGCAGTATAAGGTCGTCGGTGAGCCGAAAGACCTTTCGGGCGCACGGACGCTTGCCGAGGAGGATCCGTACCAGTTTCAATGGTGGGCCTTGGGGTTAGTAGACGCTCGGCCTGTTGAACAAAAGAAGGGTGCGGACAGGGGAATTGATGGTCGGCTTTATTTCCATGATGAAGCTGATAATGCCAAAGCGAAAACAAAACAGATTATTATATCTGTGAAAAGCGGTCATGTATCGGTCTCACACCTGCGAGATTTACGGGGTGTTATAGAGCGAGAAAAAGCCCAGATTGGCGTACTGATTTCTATGGAAAAACCGACAAAGCCGATGCGGACTGAAGCGGCAAGCTCCGGATTCTATAAGTCGCCTTGGGGAACTACGAACCCGGTATTGCAAATCCTTACGGTAGAAGAACTACTAAAAGGCAAGACAATAGATTATCCACATAGCCCCGGTGTGAATGTAACGTTCAAGAAGGCACCAAGGGTAAAAACTGGAACAACGGTAAGCCAGCCTCATCTTTTTGGGAAGAGGAAAGACTGAACATATGGATTCCTGCGGAAGCATGAATGACAGAAGGAAAGATTCCTCGGCGGAGTTTCCATCTTCGCTAAAGCTACGACGGATAAGTCCGTCTTCGTACTGTGGGACTACGCCGGACAGGTCGGCGGGCAAGCAGGCCGGGGCGAGGAACGACCCTTCCTATTGATTAATGATTATCGTTGGTCGAGATTCTTCGCAGGGCTCAGAATGACAATCACCATTGATGAATGATTATTGGATTTGAGATTGCCGCATCTTCCAATTGATTCCGCCGGAGGCGGTTTTTATGATGGATTTCAATAAAAGTTCAAAATAGTTCAGAAACCCCCAACGTGAAATTGGGGGCTAACCGATATTATAAAACCCCCAACATAAAGTTGGGGACTAACCGACATTAAAAAACCCCAACGTGAAGTTGGGGGCTAACCGACATTACAAAACCCCCAACATGAAGTTGGGGGCTAACCGATATTATAAAACCCACAACGTAAAGTTGGGGGCTAACCGATATTAAAAAACCCCCAACATGAAGTTGGGGGCTAACCGATATTATAAAACCCACAACGTAAAGTTGGGGACTAACCGACATTAAAAAACCCCAACGTGAAGTTGGGGGCTAACCGACATTACAAAACCCACAACATAAAGTTGGGGGCTAACCGACATTACAAAACCCCCAATGTGAAGTTGGGGGCTAATCGATATTACAAAACCCCCAACATAAAGTTGGGGGCTAATCGATATTACAAAACCCCCAACATAAAGTTGGGGGCTAACCGACATTATAAGACCCCCAAATAAATTTGGGGGCTAACCAAAAATTACAAAACCCACAACTTAAATTTGGGGGCTAACCGACATTACAAAACCCCCAACGTGAAGTTGGGGGCTAAATACGAAGAAAAAAACCTAGCCGGTTTGCCAAGTGCCTTTTTAATTTCAGCGATCAAATCATAAGGTCAACAAAACCCTTAAGGGTGGAATTGCAAATATTAGCTACAATTTGGTATCAGCCGGCGAAGATAGCTGAGCCAATGCGAAGAATTGTCGCGCCTTCTTCTATGGCAACCTCGTAGTCCGAACTCATGCCCATGCTCAACTCGGTGAACTGCGGGCCAACGATTTTCTCTCCGCGCATCTCAACAAACAATTCTCTTGCTCGGACGAAACACGCCTTGACGACATCCTTGTTACGCGTCAATGGGGCCAGAGTCATAAGCCCAATCAGTCTGAGATTCGGCAACGTCTCAATCTGCTCAGCTAAATGCGTTGCTGCACCTACTGGAACACCATATTTTTGCGGTTCATTAGATGTATTAACCTGAAGGAGTACATCCGGCCGCAAGTTTAGCTTCGCCGCTGAACTGTTAATCTCTTCGGCCAGTCGTAGCGTATCAACAGAATGAATCAAAGAAATAATAGGTAGAACCTGCCGAACCTTGTTGCGTTGCAGATGGCCGATCATGTGGAAGCACAATTTCTGTTGCAAAGCCTGATTACCATTAGCCTGCTCCAAAAACTCCGTCACCTGACTATGGACCTTTCTCAACTGCTGAGCACGATTCTCGCCAAGATGGATATAACCAAGCTGAATAACCTGCTTTATATCCTCAAAGGTCGCGGATTTGGTGACAATCACAAGCTGTATCTCTTTTGGGTCCCTGCCGGCACGGCCACAAGCAGAGTTAATCCTCTCGTTTACACGCTTTATTCTCTCAGCTATCTTATTCACAATCGTCAATCGCAAAGATGAGAACTACTGCCCCACGTATAAAAACTCACCAACCTCTTTAGTCTATGAGAGTTTGCATGACCATACAAGTAATTAGGTCAAAAAATTCGATGTATTTTTTATTTGTCACGTTCATCATCTTTGGCACTCTCGTACTATTCCACAACACGTCTTTTCATGCACAAGAATTTCACCCGCAGCTTTGATTGCTAACTTGCACAGATAATTCACGCCGGGCAGACGCTACTCTCTTCGCAGTATAAAAAAATCGACTGTTTTTCAGGCAATCTCAGAAAATGTGCATGAACTGACACATACGTCAACAGCCCAACTTTCCTAAAATTAAAATGCTTGTTCACATCCTCGGCATATAATACCAGCCCCCTATAGTGTAGTACCTGAGTGCTATATAGCCCACGACAAGGACTGAGAATATAAACTGACCACTTTTCGAGCCTACCTTCCCTACGCACGCCCAGATCGGTGGAACTATGCCATCCCTCGAAAAAAACAAAAAAACGCAGTTTTAGGCTTGCATTTTAGCAACCTGACGGGTATAATACTTTTCTAAAAAAGTGGAGCATCTTGGGTGGGTCAAACAGCTTGAAAAGTTTCCATTTTTCTTGCTTTTTTGTTTGACAGGATTGTCTATATCGTTAGTTTCTTATTGCTCTTTAAGTTATAGATATTAGAGTTGCTTCAGCAGCTCACAAACCTCGGCGAGGCAGCGTGGTCCACCGGTCTCCCCCCCAGCCGGTCCCACCACCTCGCCATTTTTATGCGTAGAAGGGAGAACCCTAGCTGAAAGCTGGGGCTAAATATAGATTGCAACTCGGAAGCTGGAGGTTCCTACTTGCCGCGCACTTGGACATGCACACGCCTGCTGCGGGGGCCATCGAATTCGCAGAAGAAGATACCCTGCCAAGTGCCGAGGGTGATAGAGCCACCTTTTATGAGCACTTGTTCGCTGCAGCCGACAATTGAGCTTTTGGCGTGAGCGTCCGAGTTGCCTTCAACATGCTGGAACCCGGATATATGTTCCGGTATGGTCTGTTCAAGGGCCAGCAGGATATCGTGCGGTACTGACCGGTCGGCATTTTCATTTATAGTAATGGCCGCAGTGGTATGAGGACAAAAAACTATTGCGTCGCCATCCTTGACGCCGGACTCACGCACAACAGACTGAACCTGGCTCGTTATGTCGACCATCTGACAGCGAGTCTTAGTGCTTATACTGAATTGCTCCTGAAGTATCTTCATGGGGATTATCCTTTACATTTGCTCAACAACTTCGATACCCAATAGGTTGGTCAAGCCATGCTTAATGGTTCGCGCAGCAAGATCACAGAGAAGAATTCTCGTAGGTCTTTTACCCGGCCCAGCGTCAAGGACAGGACAATTCGTATAAAAGACGCTGAATTTCTGGGCCAGGTCATACAGGTAGCTCGTCAGATAGTTGGGTCTGTAGTCCGCAGCGGCTGATTGAATTGCTTCGCCGTAGCGAATCAGATGCTTTGCCAGCTCTATCTCGGCAGGTTCATCTAAGGTAATCTCCGTAATGCCTGCAAGTTCATCCTCGATTTTAATTTGTCCTTTTCGCTCTATGGACTTTATGCGTGCGTAAGCATACTGCATATATGGCGCGGTATTGCCATCCATCGCGAGCATCCTATCGAAATTAAAAACATAATCGCTTGTGCGGTTATTGGAATAGTCAGCGTATTTGACTGCTCCGATTCCGACTGCCTTTGCGATTTGGTCTTTCTTGTCTGGAGACAACTCGGGGTTTTTCTCCTCAACTATTTTTCTCGCACGCTGGACCGCCTCATCGAGCAGGTCTTTTAGCTTTACGTTTTCACCCTCGCGGGTCTTTAACGGCTTGCCATTTTCACCTAACACACTGCCGAATGTAACATGAACAAACTCTATTTCCTCGCCATCTCTCTTATTCCAGCCCGCCATATCAGCCACTGCGAAGAGCATCTCAAAGTGTAGCTTTTGGCGAGAGTCGGTGACATAGATAATTCTATCTGCTTTTAGCTCATTAACCCTATAACGAATAGCTGCCAAATCAGTTGTTGCATAAAGATATGCTCCATCGGATTTCCGAACCATAAACGGCAGCGGCTCACCTTCTTTATTCTTAAATCCTGGCGGAAAAACACAAAACGCTCCCTCAGATTCAACAACAAGTCTCTTGCTCTTTAATTCAGCAACGACATCTGGTAGCATATCATTGTACGTGCTCTCACCGCGTTCATGCTGTTTGTTAAGATTCACACCGAGAGTGTCGTAGATTGCCTGGTAATGAGAGCGAGACTCATTGACAATTATCTGCCAGAGCACAGTATATTCCGGATCATTCTTGTGCAAACGAACGACCGCTTCTCTTGCCGCTTTTTCAAACTGTGAGTCGCTGTCGTATCGTTGTTTTGCTTGTTTGTAGAAGTGCTCGAATATAACGAGGGGAAGCTTAAGTTGCTCTGCTGTAATGGGGGCGCCGGTGTATTCCTCTTGTTTGCGTGAATCCTCATCCAATAGAGCCATCAACATTCCGAATTGAGTTCCCCAGTCGCCGATATGGTTCTGACGGATGACTTTATGGCCAAGGAACTCAAGCGTCCGGCAGATGCAATCACCAATTATCGTGCTTCGCAAGTGACCAACATGCATCTCTTTGGCGATGTTCGGGCCGGAGAAATCAACGACGATTGCTTTCGGTTCGGTTGATTTTTCAATGCCAAGATTTTCTGAATACGTGTTGATTGCGAGAAGGCTTTGGGCGACAAAATTCGGTCTTAGTCGCAGGTTTATAAAGCCTGGGCCTGCGATTTCGGGTGGTTCGCAGATGTCACTTAATTGTGGTTCAGGGGTCGGGGTTCGGGGTTCAGTGTTGAGCTTATTTACGATTTCTTCGGCTAACTTGTGGGGATTTTTTTTGAGCTTTTTGGCAAGGGGCATTACGCCATTAGCCTGGTAGTCGCCGAACTTGGGATCGGTGGCGGAACCTACCATCGCGGCGCAGTCCTTATGCCCCGTAATGGCAGCCATTGCAGCACCAATTTTTTCTTCAAGTATGTCTCGAATAGGCTTCATCAAATAGTCAATCAACAATCATCCATATGCTTTGTAGAAAAGATGTCATTTCGACCGTAGAGAGCGCAGCGAATGGAGTGGAGAAATCTGGGTTAGAAGCGCTGTTGCACGCAGATTTCTCGACTTCGGCTCCTTCGGAGCCTCCGCTCGAAATGACATTGTTGTGAAGGTTTCTACAGAGCATAGTCAGTAATCAATTCTCTTTGCGTCACCCCAGAGCAATTCCAGGTCGTAATAATCACGGTGCTCGCTGTCGAAGATGTGGACGACAACATCGACAAAATCCAGCAGAATCCAATGTGCATGTTCGTAGCCGGCCCTGCCGAATCGCTTCAGGTCGTACTGCCTTGCGGCCTGACAGATTTCGTCGGCTACTGTACGCATCTGCCGGTCACTCGTACCTGTCACGATGACGAAATAGTCCGTGGCCGGCGATATGCCTCTCAAATCCAGAACTACAATGTCGGTACAGTGTCTGCTAACCGCCTGCTTCGCGGCGAAGATAGCGAAATCTTTTGTCTCAGCGTTTCTTCTCTTCGGCAAAGGCACTTTCCTTATCTCTAAAAAAACGGAGTGGCCGGTTCAGCCACCCCGATAGATTACCTTTATCGTCAGTTTGCGTCAACTGCCCGATACGACGGAGATGGATGTTGTATCGCGTCTTGATTGGATTACTGACCGCCAAGGTGAAGCCATTCGCTGATAGTCGGGCCAAACTTGACAATGACACCCGAGAAGACGACGCTGACCATAGTCATCAGCTTTATAAGGATGTTGAGGCTTGGGCCTGACGTATCCTTACAGGGGTCGCCGACTGTGTCACCGACGACGGCGGCTTTGTGTGCATCGGAGCCTTTGCCGCCAAGATTGCCTTTTTCAATGTACTTTTTTGCGTTGTCCCAGGCACCGCCGGCATTATTGAGCGTAATTGCAAGAACAAATCCGGTCGTCAGGCCACCTGCCAGAAGGCCCATCACGCCCGCAACGCCGAGGAGAAGTCCGGTCACAACGGGGATGATAATCGCCAGCAGTGAAGGCAGAATCATCTCCTTCTGGGCGCCTCGCGTCGAGATGGAAACACAGCGGGCATAATCAGGCGTGGCGGTTCCTTCCATAATGCCTGGTATCTCCTTGAATTGCCTGCGGACTTCTTCGACCATAGCGCCGGCAGCTCTTCCTACAGCCTTCATAGCCATAGCAGAAAATACAAATGCCATCATAGCGCCGATGAAAAGCCCACAGATCAGTTTTGGGTTCATTATGTTCAGACCGTAGGCATTGACGAAGTCTATGACCGCAGCGGTCTTGACGTTGACGGCCCCGGCAACGCCGTCGGTCGCGGAGAACGCAACCTCGCCGACGTGATATATTCCATCGGCACTTTCCGACGCCAGTCTGCCGATCCAGATTCGGACCTCCTCGATATACGCAGCCAGAAGCGCCATAGCCGTTAGTGCAGCTGAGCCGATAGCAAAGCCTTTGCCCGTGGCTGCGGTGGTGTTGCCGAGGGCGTCGAGGGCATCGGTGCGCTTTCTGACTTCCGGTCCGAGGCCACTCATTTCAGCATTACCCCCGGCATTATCCGCTATTGGGCCATAAGCGTCGGTTGCCAGCGTAATACCAAGAGTCGATAACATGCCGACCGCGGCAAAACCTATACCATATAGACCCATGGGCAAATTTGAAAAACCGCCTGCCAGACCAAAGGCAAATAGAATACCGACCACAATCGTTATCACAGGCAATCCTGAAGAATACATGCCGGTCGCAAAGCCCTCTATAATCGTCGTGGCAGGACCCATTTTTGTTTGATCAGCGATTCCGCGAGTTGGCTTATATTCGTCAGAGGTGTAGTATTCGGTGAACTGGCCTATCACGACGCCCGCCACAAGGCCAGCGACGACGGAGCCGAAGATGCCCCAAGTAATCCAGCCGGCCATCGCAAGGCCCGCGACGGCGAGGATAATCAACACCGAACTTCCAAGGGTTCCAAACAGCAGGGCCCGAAGCAGGTTCTTCTGGCTGGCGTCTTCTTTGCAGCGAACCATGAATATGCCGAGGATCGAAAGGATAATACCCATGCCAGCGACAAGCATTGGTGCAAGCACTGCTTTTAGAACCTGCTGTGACGAGAGGGTCAAGGCGGCCCCCAAAGCAGCCGTGGCAAGGATTGAACCACAGTAGCTCTCATACAGGTCGGCTCCCATGCCGGCGACGTCACCAACGTTGTCACCAACATTGTCAGCAATTGTGGCGGGGTTGCGGGGATCATCTTCAGGGATGCCCGCTTCGACCTTACCGACGAGGTCGGCTCCGACATCGGCTGCTTTCGTATAGATTCCGCCACCGACACGGGCAAAGAGCGCCTGCGTTGAAGCACCCATGCCAAAGGTTATCATGGTGGTTGTTATCTCAACAAGCTTGTGCTCAGGCTCCATACCGGCCTTGACCAACGTCAGGCCGAGGAAGGTTAGACCGTCCCTCATGTGTTCCGCCGTGTAAACGAGCTTGTCGAGAATCAGATACCACATCGAAATATCGAATAGTCCAAAGCCGACAACGATCAGGCCCATGACGGCTCCGGACTTGAATGCGACCTGCAAACCGCGATTGAGCGATTCACTGGCACCCTGTGCGGTGCGGGCAGAGGCGTTGGTAGCGGTTTTCATGCCGAGAAAACCACACAAGCCACTAAAAAATCCGCCAGTGAGAAACGCCACCGGCACAAACGGATTTTGAACACCCTTGTAGGCACAAAAGGCAAAAATAACCAACAGGATAAAAAACACCAAGGCTACGACGCTGTACTGCCTGAATAGATATGCGTAAGCGCCTTCACGGACATGGTGCGCGATCTCAATCATCTTCTCCGTACCTTCGGGAGCAGCCATCACTTTCCTATAGAAATGATATGCGAATCCCAAAGCCAACAGCGATGCTACCGGCGCGAGCCACCAGCTTACAGGTGTGCCGGCCGTCTCGGCAGATACTTCCGCACCTGCCGCCATCGCTGTTGTATTTAAGGCTAAAGTTGGAACCAAAAACCCAGCAATCCTACCGAAAACTTTCACTTTTTTACTCCTTATCTACTTCAACGATTATTTTAACGAATGCAGAATTCGTAAAAAGCCCACGCAGTTTAACGAAACCGAGATGATTTTCAAGTTATTTGTCCGCGAAAGGAGGGAACTGAGCAGAATTGACTTTTACCACGCAAGATTTGCACTTCCAATCTTCTTCTTAGCCAACCCTTGCTTTGCTTTTTTTAACTTTGTGCTTCTACGTGTGGTATTCGGCGTTGATTCGCACGTACTCGTCGGACAAATCACAGCCATAGCAGAAATCGGTTTGTTTGCCAACGCCAAGGTCAACGGTTATTGTGTGCTCGGTTTGCGATACTATTTTGCTGGCTTTCTTGCGGTCAAATTTTGCAGGGCTGCCATTTCTGAAAACGTTGACTGAGCCAAGCTTGCAGGAGAGCTTTTCGGGATTGAGTTTTACACCTGCAGAGCCTACCGCACAGATGATTCGTCCCCAGTTTGGGTCGCCACCATGGATTGCGCACTTGACCAGTGGATAATCAGCTACTGCGCGGGCGACTTTGGCAGCATCCGCTTTCGTGGTGGCGCCGGTAACGACGACTTTAAATATTCGCGTGGCGCCTTCGGCATCGTGGGCCATTTGCTTTGCAAGGTCGTCGCATAACTCGGTCAGGGTCTTAACGAATCGTTTGTAGCGCGGGCATTCGCTGACTATTGGGCGATTATCTGCTAAGCCGGAGGCGAGGATTATTGCGGTATCGTTCGTGCTCTGATGGCCGTCCACGGTGAGTTTGTTTAGGGAATTTCCGATTGCCATTTTAAGAGCCTTGGTCAACAGTCGTTTTGTTATCGAGACATCGGTCGTAATAAAGCAAAGCGTCGTTGCCATATTTGGGGCGATCATTCCCGCGCCTTTAACGCAACCCGCAATAGTAACTTTTCGCCCAGAGATATCAAACTGCCGAGAAGTATACTTTGGCTTAGTGTCGGTGGTCATTATAGCCTTGGCAAAATCCAGGCCGGCCTGCGGCGAATCGGACAATTGTGCCACGGCCTTTGAGATTCCGGCAGCTATCTTTTTGATAGGGAGCTGCTTACCAATGATACCGGTGGAAGCAATGAGAACGTTTCGTGGCCCGTATTTCGTATTTCGTTCGAGATACGCTTCACGCTTCACGAAATGCAGAACCTCCGCACACATTCGCTTTGCGTTTTTAATGCCCTGGTTGCCGGTGCAGGCATTGGCATTGCCGGAATTTACAACAACTGCATAAGCCTTGGGGCTTTTGACATGCTCTCTACATACATCAACAGCCGCCGAGGCAATCTTATTGGTTGTAAATACCACCGCAGCAGTTGCACCTGTCGGACAGACAAGCAACCCCAAATCGGGCTTCCTCGATTTTTTAATTCCGCAGGCCACTCCCGCTGTCCAAAATCCCTTAGGTGATGTTATAGTATGATTTCCCACTATCAATCCTCACATTCATTCGTTAGGTATTATAAAGTTTGAATGAAAAGCAGTCCCGTTGTCCAACTTGCATTTTTTTTATTATTGCCTATTTGCACACAGAAATAACAAGCATATTTTACGAGTACTGCTCAATTTTCTCAATACCGTACGACGCTTTTAATTCTTCATAGGCATGAACGCTGTTTTGGCCTCTTGGCAGGTTATATCGGCCGTTTAGTGTGAACTTAAACAAAACCTCTGATTCTTAGCTCGTATGAGCCTGTCAATCAGTTGGTAAAGGCGTTTGGATTCTGTGATTTCTGGTTTATACTTTTTGTAGGGGCGTATTTGTGTCTGCGAAAAAGTCCACAAGAACATCTCAAGTCGAAAAAACACATTAATCAGCCGGAGGTACATAAATTGGCGATTCAATCTATCCAGAGAAACATCATTAACGTCACTTTGCCCGAAGAGCCGCGTATCCGCGACGAGCTACGTACCGTTATGGAAATGGTGCGTTCAAGGGGTGATTTCGATGTAGTTTCTGATTTCTCGCACGTTGATATTCTAACATCGTCAAGCATCTCGGCTTTGCTAAGGCTGCGCAAGCTGCTCGGCGACTACGGTCATCAACTCGTTTTCTACAGCGTCTCAGGCCCAACGAAAAGTATCTTTACGGCGACAGGCATCGACGGGGTCTTTGAATTCGCCGATGATGAGCTAAGCGCCCTGCAGACTCTTCACAGCACCAATCCTCTTTCGGGTACTTACTAAAAGACAAAGATAACCAGCAAGTGGCTAAGCCCAAACATCCATCCCTCGAAGTGCGGCCATGCACGGGCCTGATAGCTCAGACAGCATCCAAACAGATGATTAGCCCGCGATGATCTTCCAACTTTCGTTCAACTCCTCCATCAGCGTGATAACTTCACGAATCATCTGAGGATCACGCTTAGCATTGGCTTCGGCCAGACGCCTATTCATAAAACCATATAAGCTACGAAGATTGCCAGCTATTTCGCCACCGTTATCTACATCGAGGACCACATTAAGCTCGTTGATTATATCCTGCGCCCTACCTATGTACTGGCCCTTTGCCTCGTAGTTCTTTTCCTCCAGCTCTTTTATCGCCAACTTCATGAACTTAATTGCGCCGTCGTAAAGCAGCACAATCAGACGGCCTTTGCTTTGTGTGCTGACCGCAGCATCCTTATATGCCGAGATTCCCTTCATACTGCTGCTCCTGGTATATCCAAAACCGTATCGATTGGCCCTCAAATTGCCTATGAAGACCCTACGCAGATTCAGAAGATGTGATCATAACTCAAAGGGAGATGACTTAACGCATATGCCTTCGTCATCTCCCCCTTACCGCGCCAGTGTTATCTAAGCAGTGTTAATGCCATCTGTGGAATCGCATTGGCCTGAGCCAGCATAGCAGTACCGGCCTGCGCCAGCACCTGATTTCTGGTCATCACTGCCATTTCGGTAGCCACATCGACATCCGAGATTCGAGATTCGGACGCCATCAGATTCTCGGCCTGAATATCAACCACCTGAATCGTGCTCTCCAGACGGTTCATCTTGTAGCCGAATTTGGCAGCAGCAGTCGTCGTATCGCTGATAGCGCTGTCCAGGGTCGCCAGGGCATTCGCGGCGCTGGTTACAGTCTCGATGCTCGCAGAGGCTGAATCAATGCCAAGAGCGCTTTGGGTCAGCTCAGAACCGGTAATCTCAATCTTATCGTCATCCTGATCACCGAAACGGATGGTCCTTGTAGTAGTATTGTCGAGCATCTTAATACCGTTGAACTCAGTCGTTGTTGCGATACGCTCAATTTCGTTGGCCATTTCCTTGAACTCGCTGTCCATAATGGCTCGCTGGTCAGAAGAATATGAGCCAGTAGCCGCTTGCTCAGCCAACTGTTTCATTCGCACCAGAAGCTCATCCATTGTGGCCACTGCACCTTCCATGGTCTGCAACAGACTAATACCATCCTGAGCATTACGAGAACCCTGTTGTAAAACAGCGATGTCGGCACGCATCAACTCGCGAACGGCCATACCGGCCGCGTCATCCTTGGCGCTGTTGATGCGCAAGCCAGACGACAGCCTTTCGACCGACCTGGCCAAAGCATCATAGCTTTTTCCCAAGTTGCGGGCAGCGTTTGCCGCCATAATGTTATTCTTAATTGCTAGCATATTGTCGACTCCTTAAAAAGTACCCCGATTCTGTGGCCCTGTGTTAATACCTTCTCCTTTTTAACAAGCGCGCCGTAGAACTTTGCTTTTATTGCTCATTATCGGCCAGAAGCAATGGAACTTAAGGGATTTCCCAATAGAAAATGAGTACAAAGTCTTTGGACCTGTAATATTATTTCCAGCGACGCTAATATCAGTTTCAGACTTGCCCAAAGGCAAAAAAACAGCCCAAAAATTCTTAAATCACATAGAATAACTCTGATAAGCTCCGAAAAATACTAATTGTGATTAAAATTTGCGCCTATGTCATTTCGACCGAAGGGGCACAGAGTGGCCCGTAGTGGAGAAATCTGTTCAAATAGATTTCTCGGCTCGCCTACGGCTCGCTCGAAATGACACGAGTAAGCGCATTAATTATTCACAATTGGTATAATGCACCTCAGACCTAAGAAACACTCCCAAATTGTTTCCTCATAAAGCCTCGATGCGGCTTCAAAACGATAAATTATCAACAAAAACATCTAAATCGAGTTTAGTTCCGGATAACAGCATACGATTACTACAGCATCTGTCTGAGGAGTATTTGCTGCCGAAAATTACCATCCCAGCGTCGTTTGAAGAGATATCAGCCAATATGTACGGAAAAAAGACTCAAATGGATAGTAAAACATTACTCGTGTTCAACTGTCATGAACCCTGGATATATCAGCTTGGCGCACTACAATTCAACTTGGACATAGTAATCGGACTTAAAGGCAGGTATAGGAAAACATGGGACAAACAGATGCGTCCTTTGCCGCCGTGCAGCCGGCTTATTACATTATCGGAAGCTTTGGAGTCGCCTATTTCCTACCACTGCATAATTGCCCACAATATATCCGATCTACTCGATGTCAAAACAAGACACGAGCCCCGATTGATTGTACTACACTCCACTCTCCAAGGACGGCTTTACGAAGAAGAATCCAACGTACAACCGCGACAAGTAAAACATTTGTTACAACAGTACCTTAAGCTCATTGGCGGGCAT
>Ga0315532_1002163_pt1 | contig 13772 bp, 13 predicted proteins | sample SalMarWE160370MG_FD_203082 | JGI IMG/M metagenome (GOLD analysis project Ga0315532, IMG submission 203082) | Salt marsh sediment microbial communities from the Plum Island Ecosystem LTER, Massachusetts, United States - Salt Marsh Sediment WE1603-70 ... | reverse complement strand
TGACCTCACACAGCTTGTAGGCTATCTTGGCTACGATTCGGGCTAGCTCTTGAGCCCTCTCCGTAGGTTGAGCAATACGATAAAGGTGGGCAGTTCTGCCCGCAGCCTCGATGAAATCCATTACATCGTCCAGGCTTTGGGCGAGGAGAGTAATATCCTCTCTGTCAATGGGAGTGACAAAGGTGCGGTGTAACCTCTGTATTATCTCGTGAGTGATGATGTCACCCTTATGTTCCAAATCCTTGAGTTGTTTCGCCTTCGCTTCCACATCTTCATAATGTTCAAAGAGGTCAACCAGTTTTTCTGCGGCAACAACCAGATTACTCGTTTCTTGTTCAAACAGGTCGTAGAACTCCATATCTCTAGGGATTAGGGAAAACTTAGCCAAAGCGCACCTCCATCAATACATATCTTCTATGTCCAGGATCTTCTCAGGGCCATCTCGCATTATAGCACGCCGTAAGAAACTCCCACTATGCTCTACACCCCTTCACGTGACTCCCCCCACCACTTCTTCAGCCTGTCAGCAATCTCTTTTTCGTAGCCCTGCTCAGTGGGAATGTAATAGCGTTTTCCCTGAAGAGAAGGTGGCAGGTTTTGTTGCTTGACAAAATGGTCAGGGTAATCGTGGGCATATTTATAGCCCTGCCCGTGTCCCATCCGACGCATCAGGTCAGTTACCGGGTTACACAAGTGGAGTGGCACAGGCTCATTTCGGCCATGCTGGATGTCCTGTTGAACCCGGGAGTAAGCCTGGTACAAGGAGTTGCTTTTAGGAGCAGTGGCCAGATAAATCACGGCCTCAGCTAAAGCAAGATTTCCTTCGGGTAAGCCCACGAAGTGCACTGCCTGCTGAGCAGCTATTGCTATCACCAGTGCTTGAGGATCAGCCACGCCAACGTCCTCAGAAGCAAAGCGCACCAGGCGACGGGCGATATACAGAGGATCCTCCCCAGCTTCAAGCATACGCCCTAGCCAATATAAAGCAGCATCTGGATCCGAGCCGCGTAAGGATTTATGCAGTGCCGAAATCAGGTCATAATGCTGGTCACCAGTTTTATCATAGAGCAACGCACGATGCTGCAGTGCCTCCTCAATGGCCGACAAGTCTATTGACCGCAAGCCATCGCCGTCAGGCAAAGTGGCAAATGCCGCCATCTCCAAAGCGTTCAATGCCACCCGAGCATCCCCGTTGGACATGGTCACCAAGTGGCGCAGAGCCTCCTCACTTACAGTAATCTGGACCTTTCCCAGCCCTCTTTCTTTATCCTTAATGACTCGCTCCACAATGAGCCTGACCTCGTTATCACTCAGCGGATTCAATCGAAAGACCCGGCACCGAGAAAGAAGCGGTGCGATAACTTCGAAGGAGGGATTCTCCGTGGTGGCGCCGATGAAGGTCACTGTACCATTTTCCACGAAAGGCAATACCGCATCCTGTTGCGCCTTATTAAAACGGTGAATCTCATCAACAAAAAGAATGGTTCTCTGTCCCGATGATTTCAGCCTCTTCTTAGCTTCCCCAATAACACGCCGCAAATCAACCACCCCGGCACTCACGGCACTCAAAGGACTGAATTGTGCTCTGGTCATATTGGCGATAATATGAGCCAGAGTTGTCTTGCCGCTGCCCGGCGGTCCCCAGAATACCATAGAAGGTAGCTGGTCTGCCTCGATGCATTTCCGGAGCACCCGTCCATCGGCAACCAAATGCTCCTGCCCCACGAACTCAGCAAACGTCTGTGGTCGCATCCTCGCCGCCAGGGGCATACTCTGAGGTGAATCCTTTTCCTCCGGTAGGTCGAAAAGAGGCATCCTGTCCATTATTGGTAATCACAACCTGTTACTTGAATCTTCTCACCTGAAAGCGATAGAGCTCAACCGGCTCGCTGGCTGATATCCCAGCCTTGAGCCGGCAAATAGCAATTTGCTCCTCAACGCTATCTACGCCTTCCAGGTCAGGCAACAAAAGTCCTCTTTTCCAACCACTCTCCACGATAACGCCATATTCCTCAGGGTTGAGCTGGCTGATATCTGTGACTGGCTCAGGCTTAGTAAGGATATCCACGCTATATTCCAGATCATCAAGCTCAGACGCAGTCACCGGGGGAAAGCGAGGGTCTCCGGTAGATGAGCTAATAGCGTTGGCAATGATTTCTTCAGCCACATTGTCCTTAGTTGGCTCAAAGGTGCCAATACATCCCCTTAATTGCCCGTGCTTATGAAGGGAAACAAAAACCCCCGCCCGTTCTATCATTTCCGGAGTCAATTCCTTCGGCTTGGGCATTTTACCCTCCCGGATATAGCTTTCCACAGCCTCCCTAGCCAGTCTCACCACAGGATGAAGTTCCTCTGCCATAAAACACCTCCCTCATGTCCGGAAATTAAGCTCAGCTCCGCAGAATTTACACCTCGAGCCATCCAGTCCCACTACCTGAGTATCATAGCCAATGCGACGAACGACTGTTTTGCCACAAGAATAACATACGGTATTTTCATACTCGTGCCCTGGCACATTGCCCAGATAAACAAATTTCAGCCCTGCCTTTTTCCCAATCTTATATGCCCTTTCTAAAGTGGATACCGGGGTAGCCGACAGATTGGTAAATTCGTGCAGGGGGTGGAAACGAGTTACATGCCAGGGAGTGAGCTCACCCAGGTTGTCTCGAATCCAGGTAGCAATGTTCCTGAGCTGCTCCTCGTCATCGTTCATCGTAGGAATGATATTGGTCACCACCTCAACATGCATATGCCATTTCTCTTTAGCCCGCCTGGCAACGTCCAGAATGCCCTGCCACTGAGAAATCTTGGCTAACTGCCGATAAAACCCGTCGGTGAATCCCTTGACATCCACTCTCCAGGCATCAAGCCAGGGCCCTATGGTATCCAGAGCTTCAGGCGTGGCATAGCCATTAGTCACATAGACAGTGTACAGATTATTCTTTTTAGCCAGCCTGGCTGAGTCCAGGGTGTATTCAAACCAAATCGCCGGCTCATTGTAAGTCCAGGCAATGCCCTGGCAATTATACTTCTTGGTCAGCTCTATCTCCCTTTCCGGGAGCAATTGCTGAGAACCCCGCGGGATATCCACACAAGAAATCTCCCAGTTCTGGCACCCCTTGCAGTGGAAATTGCATCCCCAGGTGCCTAAGGAAAACGCATAGGTGCCAGGAAAGAAATGAAATAGGGGTTTTTTCTCAATATGGTCAGGTGTCATGGAGGATACCTCGGCATAATTCATGCTAAAGAGCTTGCCGTCTCGATTGATGCGCATACGGCAGACGCCAAGCTTACCGGGATTAATAAGGCACCTCCACTGGCAAACATGACACCTCACCCTGCTACCAGGGAGTGTCTCATAGAGCATCGCCTCCCTTTCCATCCCTTATCACATTATACCACCACGGACTACCCCGACATAGCTTCGAGACTGCTTGGCAGTGCTGTGGGCGAGGACAAGCCCCAACCCTACAGTGCAAAATCCTAAATCCGAAGCCCTGAGGGGGAAACTCTAAATCCTAATTTCTAAACTCTAAGCAATATCAAATGACAAAGCTCAAATGTCAAATCAAGCTCAAAATCTCAATGACAAAAAGAGGTAGTTTTAGCATTTAAGCATTTGGATTTCAATTGTCGTTTGGATTTTGACATTTAGGTTTGTTTAGGATTTGGAGCGGAGCGCTTGGGCGATTTGGAATTTAGCCCTTGTCGATATACACCTTGCTCAGGTCGGGAATACCCAGGGGATTGAGCTCATAGCCTTTGACATAAGGCTCCACCAAGATATAGTTAGTGCCATGCCACAGAGGGAGGCAAGGAGCGTCATCAACTACCAGTTGTTCAGCTTGCTGGTACATAGCCAGGCGGACAACCCCATCCTGTTCTATAGCTGCCTGGTCAAGTAAGGCATCCAGAGTGGGGTTGCTGTATTCGCAGATATTAACTTCGCTTCCGGTATAGAAGAGGATATCCAGGAAATTATGCGGGTCGGGGTAGTCAGATATCCAGCCCATTGTGAATATCTCATCCTTCTCTTGCTTCAGGTTATAAATGAAATTCTCTGGTTCCAGTTGCCTCACCGAGATTTCTACGCCGAGATTCTGGTCCCATTCCTGGATAATGGCGCCTAGATAACTGGGAATGCTATTGCCATAGCCGCCAACAGTCAGGGTGATAGGGGGAAAGTTCGAGACATCTCCGTATCTCGAGTCGGCGATAAGCTCTTTCGCCTGTTCCACATCGTAGTCCAGTCCCTCAAGAGCCTGGTTATAACCAGGCATGCCCGGCGGCAAAATACCATCAGCTTCATTTACCATGTCCCTCAATATCACCTCAGCGATACGCTCTTTATCCACAGCAAGACAAAAGGCACGGCGGACGTTAACATCGTCGAAAGGAGGTTGGACAGTGTTGAAGCCGATATAATAGAGACTGAGCTCAGGCGTTACAGCTAACTCTTGATGAAGCGGGTTAGTCTCATCACGCACCTGGTCAATGTAAGCCAAGTAAACAGGAACGACATCGATCTGCCCTGTTTCATACAGGGCCATGGGCTCCTCAGCGACAAGAGAAAAGATGACGCGCTGCAATCTGGCAGGTTCACCATAATAGACCTGGCTGCGCTCCAAAATCAGCCGCTGCCCTGGTTCCCATTCCCTTAGCTTAAATGGTCCTGTCCCATTTGGCTCCCGCCACCAATCCTCCCCGGATTCCACATTAGCCCTATCCACCACAAAGGCAGTGGGATAAGCCAGCTTGTCCAGGAAGTAAGCCTTGGGAGCATCAATGGTAACCCGAAGAGTATAGTCCTCAATGACTTCCACCCCAGAGATTTCTCCCGCTTCTCCCGCCAGCATATCCTTAGCACCAACGATATCGCCCAGATAGGTAGCGGCTGTGCCAGAGCCAGTATCGGGGTCACAAGCTCGCTCCCAGGAGTATTTGAAATCAGCAGCTGTGACCCCCCTGCCACTATGAAATTTCACCCCCTGTCGCAGATAGAAGGTATATGTTTTGCCATCAGGGCTTTCCTCTGGCAAGCTCTCAGCAATATCGGGCACTATGTTCAACTCCTGGTCAAGGCGAACCAAGCCAGAGAAGATGTGCATTACGTAGGTATGCGAAGACATGTCGGCAGAAATCGCCGGGTCAAGCGTTATGGGACCGACATCCCAGAGGTCAAGGACGTCCTGACCGTTGAAAAGCTCGCAAGCAGTTGAAGGTAGAACCAATAAAGCCGCCAAGAACAGGGATAAGAATGCAAGCTGCCAAATTCTTTTCACTGGTCACCTTCCGCAAAGAAAGACTGTAACGCTGCCAACAATTGAGAGGGCTCCCGGCAACTTCTTGCCATCTTCTCGAAAGGACACAAGTCTGTGCCATCGTAGTTAGAGATATGAGGAACTATGCTCCCACTGATGGTGACCACTCCTTTGTTCTTCAGCATATCAAGTGCTCCCTGGCTTGCTATGCTAGCATATACCGAGGTTATCCGAGCATGGAGGCAGAGCAGAGCTACAGCTAGGCCCATGATGCGATCAGCCGCAGCAGCATTATGTAAACTTGTCCCCATATTCTGGACAGCCTGGAAAAAGGGGGCTACTCCGCTCTCTCTGGAGCTGAAAATGACTTGCCCTTCCTTCACTATAACGAGATTCCATTTCTCTTCCTCCAGAAGAGAGCGAGCCAAGTCAATATCTTCCATGTTACTCCGCATAGCGTTCTAAACAGTGACTAAATCCTGAGAGAAATATCAAGCTGGTATTCCATGCTGCCCAAGTCAAGCTCCTGGGCAGTTCTTATTTGAACCAGGCTATCCGTGCCATTTATCTTGCCCAGTATATCGGGAGAGCTGACGTTGGCAAATTTTCCTAGGGGCTTGCTTTGCGCAATCAGATCCAACGACGCCCTGTCAATAGCTACCACATCTGTGGAGGCGAGGATGCCAATATCAGGAACTACTGGCGAACCTGACGGCGTGGCACAGTCACACAATCGCGTTACATCCTGGACGAAATTGATAAAAGCCACTTTAGAGTGAAACCGGCTTAGCACCCCCGCGGCAGCGTGAGCCAGAGAAACCTGAAACATCTCTTGTGCCTGGGGAGGCATGGAATAAACACCCTCCGGGCAAAGATAAAGACAATGACTGCAATCCATGCATTTCTCATCATCACGCACCATTTTTTCCTCAACTAAAGACAAAGCTTTGAAGGGGCAGGCTTCAACGCACTGTCCACAGCCCGTGCATTTGGAGATGTCGATGAGAGCCCGATTTACCCTATGTTGAGCAGCCTTCGACTCCTTGGCAACACAGCCCATAGCCACATTCTTGATAGAGCCGCCAAAGCCGGATAGTGCATGCCCCTTCATATGAGAAAGAACTATCAGAGAGTCGGCATCGAAAATCTTCCTGGCTATCTTTATCTTGTCTAAAGAGCAATCAAAAACCTGGCTGGGGATATCCACCCACTCTCCATCATAGCCTTGTTCTCCATCAGCGATAATCACAGGCGCTCCCACCGATTCCTCGGTAAAGCCATTGTAGGCTGCTGTAGCCAGATATTTGCTGGCAGTGAATCTCCCCATGGGATAAAGAGTAGTGGTATCGGTGACAAATGGTTTGCCCCCAGCTTCCTTAATCAAATCACATACCCGGCGCACTATCGGCGGGCGAAGGTAAGCACTACCACCATATTCTCCCATGTGAACCTTCACCGCTACTGAATCACCCGTAGAGACAACATCGGCTACTTTGGAGAAAAGAATCCTCAACCCTCTGAGGAAAGCCCTACCCCTATCATAGGGGAAAAAGAAAACCTCGCTTTTTTCGCTAGTCTTCACGATGCTCGCTTGTCCAATAGTATATCTCAGAAATTAAGCTACAGTAAATTGATTTAGAACAAATTCTTAGCCTTCAGGCTTAAGTAACTCTTATCACAAACAATGATGTGATCAAGGACATCAATGCCTATGATTTCGCCAGCCTTAGCCAGCCGCTTGGTTAGTTCAACATCCTCTTTGGATGGCTCAGGGTCACCCGAAGGATGATTATGAGCAAAAATTACCGAGGCGGCGCAGGAAGATACCGCCTCCTTAAATACCTCACGGGGATGGACAATGCTCGTGTCCAGGCTGCCTATGGAAATTAGCTTGCAATTTATTAACCTGTTTCTAGTATCCAGGCAAAGTACCAAAAAATGTTCCTTCTTCTTACCTTTCAACTTGCTTCTCACCATGGCAGCCACATCCTCCGGAGACTTGAGCATCGGCTTGGGTTTCTCACCGGCATCGGCTTCCAGCCTCTTGCTCAATTCAAGGGCTGCTTTAATCTGTGCCGCCTTGGCTGTTCCAATACCTCTCGTCTGAGTCAACTCCTCCACAGAGGCATTGGCAACGCCTTTGAGATTGCCAAACCGGCTTAACAGCTTCTGACTAGTCACCATGACGGACTCACCTTTAATTCCTCGACCCAGGATTAAAGCTAAAATTTCCGGGGCAGCAAGAGCTTCACTGCCCAGCTTAAGCAGCCTCTCTCGGGGCCGCTCACTGATGGGTAAATCGTGGACCGTAAAAGAGTCTTTCATGGCCTATTATTACATGGCTGATTTCCCAGACGACCTTCGCCAGGTCCGCTTCCTTAGAGGCACAGCCCCCCATAAAACCAGTCCTGCACCTAGACCCGCCAACACAGCAATCAAAGCGGGATGTAACCCAGCCTTTTGAGACAGCGCTATCGAGTTCGTCAGCGTTGCTCGCCAACGAGCATCAAGACCATCTATATCAAAACCATAGACCTCGGTCAAAGCTTCATCGTAGGTACTACCCTGCTTCAAAAGAGCCAACAAATCGAGCATCTTGTCCTGTCCATAATTATCCAGAAGGTACTCAACAAGGCTATAGCTTTGAGCATAGGAAAGGCGAGCTTTTTCAGAGTAAGCAGAAAAGGGACTACACAGGCTGCGCACCGAAATAAGCTCATCTTCTAAAATAGCTTCTTCCAGGTAGGAGCGAAAAACAGGGTCAAGCTCGCCCTCGTTATGCATAGCTAACCCTTCGTCAAGCCAAAGCGGAAGCTGTCCATAGGGGCTAAAAGTCACCTGATGAACAACAAGATGCGTCAACTCGTGAACCAGGGCTTTTTTGCCCCAATCAAGGTCGCCCGGGGAAATACCGATAGCGATTGTACTAAATTCAGTAAAGGCAACGCCGCCAGTCCATTCCTGAGGAAAAATCATAGCCCCCTTTAAATCACTAGTGGAGGTATAAATATATATCTTGATGGGCTTCTCTGGATAGGTGCCAATATCCTGGATCAATCTGGCAAGTCCTTCCTCACAAGCATCCCTCAATTCTCGGGCGAAGGAATCACCGCCTTTATACCAGAAAAGGGTCATCTCGCCACCCTGGGGTATGGTACTAGTCAAGCTCTGCCAAGTATAGCGATCGTCATCGAAGTTCATTATCTTGGGAGAGGTCTCAACTCTATTCCCATCAGCATCCTCAATCATCCACCAATATGTGACTTCAGCACCAGGGGGCAAGCTTGCATTCCTCATATCCCATACCCAATTAGCCTCTATCTTGCTTGCTGGAGTAAAATCAGCCCAACCCTCACTGACAACTTCAGCGTAGTTCATCTTATCCACCTGGTAATAAAGACGGACATCAACGATATCAACATGGCTTTCAGTCTCAACAGTGAACACAGCCTGGCTTGGGAAATTTACATCTACATTGCTAGCTATAACTGTAATACCAGCCTCGGCTGCCACAAGGGAGGGGCTTAAAAACAAGAGAAGCGTCAAAGTTATTAAAGCGATGCGTCTAATCATTTCCCCACTCTAGACCGAAGGTAGTCAGTGATAAATCCATCCAGTTCTCCATCCAACACAGCTTCGGCATCGTGAACCTCATAATCGGTGCGGTGGTCCTTCACCATTTTGTAGGGGTGAAGAACATAACTTCTAATTTGATTTCCCCAAGCCGCTTCAATACGCTCGCCTTTTATCCTGGCTCTATCCACCTCTTTCTTCTTGCGGTCAAGCTCCAGGAGGCGAGAATAAAGGACTTTCAAAGCAGCTTCCTTGTTTTGGTGCTGAGACCTCTGACCCTGGCAAGTAGCTACCAGCCCTGTAGGTAAGTGAGTTATCCTGACAGCGCTGCTTGTCTTCTGCATATGTTGCCCGCCGGGACCACTGGACCTGAAAGTATCTATTCTCAAGTCTTCCGGGTTTATTTTGACATCCACCGTCTCTTCAGCTTCAGGGAGGACTTCCACCAGGACAAAAGATGTGTGGCGGGCATGGTCAGCATCAAAGGGAGACAGCCGCACCAATCTGTGCACCCCGTGCTCACCTTTGAGATAGCCATAGACATAATCCCCCTTAATCTCCACGATAGCACTTTTGATACCAGCCTCTTCTCCCGGGGAGACATCTAAGACTTCAGCCCCATAATCATGACGCTCTGCCCACCTCAAGTACATCCTGAGCAACATGTTTGCCCAATCCTGAGATTCTGTGCCACCAGCACCAGCATGAAGGGCAAGCATGGCATTTCGACTATCGTAATCGCCAGTAAAAAGCTGCTGGCTCTCCAACTGTTCAAACCGAGAGCTCAGCTTTTTTAGCTCCAGTTGTATCTCTTCCTTAAAAGAGTAATCATCCTCTCCGATAGCCAGAACAATCATTTCCTGAAGATCGGCAGTCTTCTTCTCCAGCTCGCGCCAAACATTGACTAGGTTTTTCTTGCCCCTGAGCTCCCGCATGATAGCTTGAGCTTTAGACGGGTCACGCCAAAAATCAGGTTGGGCTGACTCTGCCTCTATCCCAGCAATTTCCTTTTCCTTGCCAGGGATGTCAAAGATGCACCATAATGTCTGAGATTTGGCGAAGCAAGGCTTCTAGATTTTCCTTCTCTTCTTGCATCTGAAATACTCCTTAATCGAATAACTTCCCTTGGCAGCTTGATTCAGAGGTCAGCATTCCTCCAGCAGCCAGGTGAGCCAGGCGGGTAGGTTCAGGAAGTCTATAACCACGGCAGCAGTTTATCACCCATTGTAAAGCCGATGCTAGGTTAATTTTATGACCCACGGAAACATATATCGGCCTCACTCCAGATTTAGTCCTTAACGCTGCTCCAATAAGCTCCCCCTTATCAAGCAGTTCAGCATGAGAGCCAGCCTCTTCTCCCACAGGCCGATGCTGACCACAAAGGATAGATTTTGCACAGCCTATGGTAGACAAATTGAGAAAAAGTCCCACATGTGAGGCAAGCCCAAGCCTCCTGGGATGAGCAATCCCTTGACCATCAATCAGAATAAGATCGGGAATATTACATAGTTTTTCACAAGCAGCCAGAATCAAAGGGCTTTCTCGAAAAGACAATAGGCCAGGAATATAGGGCAATGTAATCTTACCTTGAGCTACCTCTACCTCGACTATGCTCAACTCAGGATAACGGAGAACCACTACTGCTCCACTTGCTACGCCCTGAGCATCAGGAGCAGATATGTCAATACCGGCAACAAGGAGTGGGTTAATAACTCCGTTTTCAGTCACCACCCTTTTCGCCAGGCTCAATTGTATTTCCCTTGCTCGAGCAACGCTCACCTCCCACTCATGTAATTCATGCACTCTCATATCCTGAATTATAAAGCATTCCACTTTAATAACAAACTCCGAAGTTGTTGATATGTAAGGAGCGTGGATTCTTACCAAGAGTACCAATTTGCCAAAAATGAACCGCCTTGTTATAATCACGGACGCAAGCAATCATCAGTTGCTGAAATGATTCCGCCCGATTACAGAAACAGCTTATGGCCAAAGAAATCACCAATAGTGTAGAAGCCCTCGAGGTCGAAGCCGAAAAGATACTCGAAGAGGCAAGGACCAGAGCCAACGAAATACTCCTCAAAGCTAAAGAGGAGGCCAAGAAAATGCTTTCCTCTCAGTTGTCCACCGATGAAGTAAAAACTGAGCGTGACAAGATTGTGAGTAAGGCTAGGGCAGAAGCCGATAAGAAAATCAAGGATTCCGAGAAGCAAGCTGCTGAAATCAGCATCAATGCCGATAAGAAAGTAAAAGAGATTACGGAGCTCGTGGTGAATATTGTCAGGGGGGAAAAGCCAGCATGATACCTCTAATCGTCAATACGCCTGACCCCATGGTTAAAGTCAGGGTAATGGCTCCCAAGGATTATTCCACCCAGACCCTCAAAACTCTGCATACCGCTGGTGTGCTCCATGTTGAGGAAAGCGAAGAGCTAAAGCCTGTAGACAAAGAAGCCATTGAACTGGAAAGAAAGAAAATCGGTGAATTACTAACCAGCATTAACGATGCATTAGCTTATATTCCAAAGGGAGAAAGAGTGTCCTTGGGAGAGGATGTGGAGGTTATGTATACCAGACCCCTCGACGAAATTGACAGCGAAGTCAGGGCGTTATGTACCAAGCTCAGCAAAATGCATCAAATAGCAGCCAAACTCAACGAGAATATTAAGGAGCTAACAGAACTACGCAAGTATCTTAGTCCTCTGGGGCAGCAGGCTGATATCAGATTAAGGGATTTGAATTTTTCTGGGGGATACCTTTTCTCCCGGGTCTTTGTGTTTCCCAACGAGTTATTTGAAACTCTATTCCCTAAACTCAAAGATTATCTGCTCGAGGACATTGTGACCACAATAGAAAACGAGACCGTCCTGTATGCTGTTGCCAAAGCTGAAGACCGGGAAACCATAGAGTCCACAGTCAAGGATGGTAGTGGCAGGATTCTACAGATACCAGAAAAAGATTTGACACTGAGAGAATTCCTTGAAACAGCCTACAGTAATATTCGCAGTTTTGAAGAAGAACTGGCGAAGCTTCGGACCGAGATTGAAAACAGAACCAGAGAGAATTTGAAGACGCTCGTCCTCTTCAGGGAGGCGTTATCAGCCGAAACAGAAAGGTTAGCGGTTTTAGCCAAAGCCTGCGAGGCAAAATACGTCACATTGATCGAGGGGTGGATTCCAGAGAATAATGTCGAAGTTACAATTTCTGAGCTCAGGGAGAACATAGGCTACGTGTTCATTGACACAAGGAAGCCAGAGCAAGTAGAGGAGCCACCCACCAAGATGAGGAATGCAACTGCGGTTAAGCCGTTCGAAGTCATTGTGAACTTGTTTGGTACCCCAAAGTATAAGGAATGGGACCCCACTCCAGTAATAGCATACTCCTTTGCCATTTTTTTTGGCATCATGCTGGGGGACGTAGTGTACGCTGCCCTCCTCATGCTATTTGCATACCGTGGCCTGCGACTTCTCACTGATAACCCCGAATCCGAAGGTTTTAAGCTATTCCAAAGGATAATTTACATAAGCGGTGGTGTGGCTCTGGTTGTTGGCTTGCTTGCAGGAAACTACTTAGGTGACTTCTTCTCCAAGTTCTTTGGAATTGAGCTAGCACTCGTCCCAACAGTTCAAGAACGATTGTTAGACCCCGTGTTCTTCATAGCATTCTCATTAATAATAGGTCTGGTTCACGTAAACATAGCCCATGTGCTCGCACTTATCAGAGGGATAAAGGAGGGGCATAAAGCGGTAGTACCCAACAAAGCCGGGCTATTTATACTTCAGATCGGCGCCATACCCTTGATTATGCATGTCATACTTGGCATAGATATTCCGCTGTTACCTGAACAAATATATCCTATCCTGTTATATGTTGCGATTCTGGGCGTAGTATTAATCGTCGTCTCATCCTTGATGGAGAAGGGTGCTTTCCTGGGTGGTATTTTCTGGCTATTTGATGTGACCGGGCTGCTGGGCGATGTTATGTCATATGCCAGACTGGCAGGTGTAGGGCTGGCCACATATTACCTGGCATACTGCTTTAACCTGATGGCAGGGTTATTATCCGAAATGATGCCTGCTGGAATAGTCCGGTTTATCGTTGGCACCTTAATATTTATATTAGTCCTGCTTGTTGGACATGTGCTTAACTTGGCTCTTAGCGGCATAACATGCTTTGTACACTCCCTCAGGCTATGTTTTGTGGAGTTCTTGTTCAAGTTCTATGAAGGAGGCGGCAGGGCATACAGCCCATTTCGGTTGAAGGCTCGACCTGCATCTGTCAAAGTATGAACGCAGTTAAAAAATATTTAATTAACGGAGGTGTAAAATGCTAATCAGCCCCGAATCCCTGGCAGTCATCGGAGGTGCGATAGCATTAGCCGGTGGCCTGACAGGGTCTTCAATAGGCATCGGTATCGCCGGCTCGGCCGGGGCAGCTACGCTGTCTGAGGAACCAGGACAACTCAGGAATGTTATCCTCCTGGCGTCGCTACCGATGACCCAGACCTTTTATGGCCTCATAACGCTGATACTTATTTTAACAACGGTAATTCCCTCACTCGCTACCATGGCTGATGGTGGTGGTATGGGCTTCGCGGTATTGGGCATCGGTGTCATAACTGGCGCTGCTGAAGCGTTCTCGGGAGCATACCAGGGCTCTGTGTGCGCTTCGGGTATCTCACTTTTGCCCAAGACAAAGGGGCGGATATTGACTAACGCCATGATGTTAGCCGTGTTCGTCGAGCTAATAGGTGTGCTGGGACTGGTATTCGCTATAATGGCATTAGCCATGTTAGAACTTTTTTAAGGCATCTAAAATGGAAAAAATAAGCGAAGCCGTTGTCAGCAAAGTGAAGCTGGACGCCCAGAACATAATAAGAGAGGCTGAAGAGAAAGCGCAAGAAGAGATAGAGAAAGCCAAAAGGCAGAGGGAAGTGAGG
>Ga0315532_1002159_pt1 | contig 13786 bp, 10 predicted proteins | sample SalMarWE160370MG_FD_203082 | JGI IMG/M metagenome (GOLD analysis project Ga0315532, IMG submission 203082) | Salt marsh sediment microbial communities from the Plum Island Ecosystem LTER, Massachusetts, United States - Salt Marsh Sediment WE1603-70 ... | reverse complement strand
AAAATATAAACTCGTCGCCTTGCTCCTCAAACAGTATATTTTTCTTTTTCCTCAACTCGAAGCTTCGTTAAGGTAGCTCCTATAAGGCTTCTTCAGAAAATGTCCTTCGGCAGAGATGTGATAAAGGAAATGTCGAAGGACAATTTCTAGCGTTTAGCGTATAGCGGGTAGCGCATAGGATAAGCCGTCAAAGCGAAGAGCTCAAAACTAAAAACGAAAAACTATAATTTAAAATTCAAAATTTACTTTCTCATTGTTCATTAATTAAAGTCCCTGAACTATCCCCTATGGTTTTGTGTTTTTTGTTTTTTACTATACGCTATCCGCTAAACGCTATGCGCTATATTTGACAATGGACTGACTCAGATAGGAGTTGATGTGAACAGGAATAAAGTGATCAAAGCTGCCGGAATAGTGGGGTTGGGAACTTTATTCTCTCGTATTCTGGGTTTGGTAAGACTTCAGGTTATTGCCTATGTATTCGGCTACTCAATAGCTACTGATGCCTTCTGGCTTGGTTTTACCATACCTAACTTCTTCAGGTTACTTTTGGCTGAAGGTGCATTGAGTACTGCTTTTATTCCTGTCTTTAGTGAATGGCTAGCCAAAGAAGGAGAAGAAAGTGCCAGAAAATTAGTCAATAATGTTCTTAATCTTATAATTCTACTTCTTTTGCTAATAGTGTCAGCAGGAATTTTTTTCGCACCAAAATATGTTCCCTATTTAGCTGTAGGTTTCAAGCAAGTCTCCTCCCAGATGGGGTTAACTGTAAGGCTGACCCAGATTATGTTTCCTTTTTTATTTTTCATCAGCATAGCTGCCTTAGTAATGGCTTTTCTTAATTGTAAAGGCCATTTTGCTGCTCCTGCCTTTGCGCCGATTTTCTTTAGCCTGGCTCTTATTTCATGTGCCTTCTTACTGGCACCAAAATACGGAATATATAGTCTGGGTATTGGAGTTGTGATAGGAGGAGTTCTACAACTCCTCGTTCAAATTCCGCCATTAATTCGAAAGGGATTTAAGTACTATCCCCTTTTATCCGTTAACCATCCTGGTGTACGTAAGGTTGCTAAATTGGCAGGGCCAGCAATCCTGGGGGGGATAACCCTGCAGGTTAATATAATAATCAATCGCATCTTTGCTTCTACTCTCGCTACCGGTAGCGTTTCAGCCCTTCTTTATGCTATGAGGTTAATTCAGTTTCCTTTGGGTATTTTTGCTATAGCTTTATCTACAGCTATATTTCCTCGTCTTTCTTCTCTGGCAGCAGAGGGTAAAGTAGAAGAGCTCAGGCAGACAGTATCTTTGGGGGTGAGAGTGGTTTTATTGGTTTTGATTCCTTCCAGTGTCGGGTTAATTTTGATTGGTAAGCCCCTCATCTCTTTACTTTTTGAACACGGAGCTTTTGTTGCCAGGGATACTTTAATGACCTGGCATGCTTTATTTTATTACTCTCTGGGGTTGTTGGCTATGGGTGAGGTTATGGTTCTTGCCCGGGCTTTCTATTCTTTACAGGATGTCTTAACACCAGTAAAGGTTTCGCTGGCGGTGTTGGCTTTAAATATCCTTCTCAATTTCCTTTTGATTTCACCGTTAAAGCATAGCGGATTGGCTTTAGCTACTTCACTTTCTATGATTTTCAATGTAATAATCCTATTTTTTCTCCTGCGTAGAAGGTTAAAGCGATTACAAGGAAAGAAAATATTCTTTTCTCTGGCGAAGATTAGTTTTATCACCATTACAATGGGGATGGTAGTCTATCTCATGCTCAAAGGTGTCTCTACTCTAGATATGCCTTCACTGGTGTCTGGTATTATTCAGGTGAGCCTTGCCCTGACAGCAGGGGTGGTTGTTTTTTTCTCTTTGTCCTATCTTTTAAAATTAGAAGAATTCAAGGTTCTTCTGGAAGCATTCAAGAAGGTCTAAAGCGTATAGCGTATAGCGTATAGTGAAAAACAAAAAACGCAAAACTATGGTGGATAGTTTATTGTTCATAGTTCATCGACAGAAAACAAGAACAAACAGAAGATTTTAATCAACAAACAATGAACTATGAACAAGATGGTGAATTGTGGTTTTTAGCTTTGTGCTTTTAGTTTAGTAAAGAAAGAAGAAGTATTTTGTATAGGGTGGCTTATCCTATACGCTACCCGCTAAACGCTAGAAATTGTCCTGAGGCATTTCTTGACAATAAATATATTGTTGATATGGTTAACTTGCCCATGAAGGAGAAGAAAAAGGAGAAGGATAGATGAAGAATGTTAGGGCAGTGGTTTTGGCAGCAGGCGAAGGAACACGGATGAGGTCAGCTTTGAGTAAGTTACTTCATCTTCACCCCATAAGTTCTCAAGCTTTGGTGAGGTTTACGGTGAATGCTTGCGTTGAAAGTGGGATAGCAAGAACCATTATTGTGGTAGGATATCAGGCAGAAGAATTAAAGTCTACTTTAGGGGAAGGATTTGAGTATGTCTATCAAGAGAAAAGAATGGGTACGGGAGATGCCCTTAAACAAGCTGTTTCTCTTCTTAGGGATTTTAAGGGTGAGTTAGTGGTAGTGCCGGGGGATGCCCCCTTTATCACTTCCTCTATGCTCATTGAGTTGATAAAGAATCACCGGGAGACAAAACCTGCAGCAACAGTATTGACCGCTCTTTTATCCGATCCGGGACAGTATGGAAGAATCGTCAGGAATGGTTATATAGATGGCTATAGACAGGTAGAAAAAATTGTGGAAAGTAAAGATGCCAGTTCTGAAGAACTAGAGATCAGAGAGATAAACAGTGGAATCTATTGCTTTGATAATCAGAGAATACTTCCTCTCCTTCCTCATCTGAGTCGTAGCAACAAGGGAGCAGAATATTATTTAACAGATGTAATTGAGCTTCTCAATAAACAGAAACTGAGAGTAGAGGCGATGAAAGTTGAGGATCCACAGGTAGTTTTGGGAGTCAATACCCCAGAAGAACTAAAAAGAGCCTGGAAGATTTTAGGGAAGAAAAAATAAGTTTTTTAAAGTCAACATATAACTTGATAGTATAGGAATTTTTCCCCTCACCTCAATCCTCTCCCCACGGGGGAGAGGGAAGGGAGAGGGGGGGAAGTTCATCATATAGGAATTTCCTTTTTGAATTTGCTATGAGCTATTAGCTTCTTGTCAGCTATCTTGCCGTATAGGAATTTCAAAAAATTCTGAAAAATGTTAAGAAAATCGTCCTTAACTTAGAAGCCTGGAGATTTATACGGCTGCCGAAGGACATTTTCTGAAGAAGCCTTATGTAATGGTGAGTGGTTAATTGGTAAGTGGTGAGTAGTGCCCCTCTCCCCTTGGGGAGAGGGATAGGGTGAGGGGAATTAACCATTTAACAAATTAACCAACAACAGCGACGGAAGAAATTGTCCTGAGGTATTTCTGGACATAGATCTGCGAAAATCTGCGTCCTAATTAATTTGTTCTTCAAGAAGAAAGAGGCGTGCCGGAAAAAAAGTTTATCCTGGTTATTGACCAAGGGACAACCAGGACAAAAGCAGTAATTTACGATAAGAAAGCAAAGGTAATTTCTCGTTCTTATCGAGAAGTTCCTTGTTACTATCCGCAACCTGGTTGGGTTGAACATAACCCCCAGGAGATATGGAATAGTTGCCTGACAAGTATTAAAGAGACTATCCAGAAGAGCAGAATAGAAAAATACGATATCAGTGCTATTGCTATTACTAATCAAAGAGAGACTGTTCTTGTCTGGGATAGAGCGAGTGGTAAACCTTTAGGCAATGCTATAGTCTGGCAGTGCCGACGGACGACTTCTTTTTGTAATGATTTAAAGAGAAGGGGATGGGAAGACTTCATCAGGGAAAAGACCGGTCTCCTTCTCGATCCTTATTTTTCTGCCAGCAAAATTAGGTGGATTCTAGACAACCTACCTGAAATCAGGAGAAAGGCAGAAAAAGGAGAAGTCATCTGTGGGACCATTGATAGTTGGTTATTATGGAAACTCACCGGTGGAAAGATTCATCTTACCGATTACACTAATGCCTCTCGTACTATGCTTTTCAATATTCACAAACTAACCTGGGATTCTGAATTATTAGAACTCTTCAAAATTCCTGCTTCAATGCTTCCTTCTGTGAGGGCTTCTGGTGAGATTTATGGATACACTGCTCCCCACTCCCCTTTAAATCCAGGGATTCCTATCGCTGCCGTATTAGGAGACCAACAGGCCGCTCTCTTTGGTCAGGCTTGCTTTGATGCAGGTATGCTCAAGAATACCTATGGAACAGGTTGTTTTCTTCTTCTTAGTACAGGGAAAAGGCTGGTTTCTTCTGAAAAACTCCTTACTACAATTGCCTGTGATGGCAGTGGGAAGCCAACCTATGCCCTGGAAGGAAGTGTATTTATTGCTGGAGCAGCAGTGCAGTGGTTACGCGATGGTCTGGGATTAATAAAAGAGGAAAAAGATACAGAGGAGGCAGCCAGAAAGATTGAGGATACCGAAGGTGTATATTTGGTTCCCGCTTTTACCGGATTGGGCGCTCCCTATTGGGACCCTTTAGCCAGGGGGGCAATTTTGGGAATAAATCGGGGCACCAGAAAAGAACATATTATTCGAGCTGCCTTAGAGTCTATTGCCTATCAGGTAAGGGATGTTATCGAGGCGATGGAAAAAGAAGCTAAAATAAAGGTAGAAAAGTTGAGAGTGGATGGAGGAGCGGCAGAGAATAATTGGTTGATGCAGTTTCAAGCTGATATTCTGGGCATTCCCGTAGAAAGACCCGCTATTTTTGAGACTACTTCCCTGGGGGCAGCCTTATTGGCTGGTTTGACTGTTGGCTTCTGGAAAGAGCAGAGAGAACTCGCTGCACTTTGGAAGCGCGATGCTTTATTTCTGCCTCAAATTGATGAGAAAAAAAGAGAAAATCTCTACAAGGGATGGAAGAAAGCAGTTAGTCGAGTTTTAAGTAAATAGCAAAAAGTAGCCAGAGCTGGAGTGATAGCTACCGATAAAGCCCTGAGGGTCTGGTGTCCGCGGTCCTGGTACCCTGCTAATTCCTCTGATGACCTCATCTGAGATGTATACCTCTTCAGCTATTTAAAGAGTTTCAATATCATCTCTCTTTTCTAAATTCTTTTCCTTAATTCTTCGTTTTTTTACCAAAAGCCTCCCATTTGGTCCATTTCCCCCGTGGGCCCCAAAATTAGCCATTTTTTTTCAGGGATTGACTCATCAGAAATCTTTATTATAATACAAAAAAGAAAGAAACAAAGGAAAAAATATCAAGTAATATAGGCTAAATCAAATTAATTATGCCTAAAACAAAGACAAATAGAGAAAAGAGTATGTTAATTGGTGAGCGGAGATTGAAAATAATAGATTTATTGCAAGACAAGGGAAATGTGGTAGTCTCGCAGCTAAGCAGTCTGCTTTCAGTTACTGAGGAGACGATCAGACGTGATCTGGAAGGCTTGGAAAAAGAAGGATTATTAAAAAGAACTTATGGAGGTGCTATACCTACCAATAAAATTAGCTTTGAGCTCTCCTTTAAGGCAAGGGAAATAGAACACAAAGAGGAAAAGAAAGCAATTGGAAAGGTTGCTGCAGCGCTAATTGAGAATGGAGATGCCTTAATGTTTGATGCTAGCACCACCTCTTTAGAGGTGGCAAAAGAGATTGAAGTAAAAAAAAGATTAACAGTAATCACCAGCTCTTTAGCTGTAGTTTTGGAATTAATTGATAAACCTGAGATTACGGTCATTTCTACAGGTGGCGTCTTTCATTCAAGATCCCTTTCCTATATAGGGCCTCTGGCAGAAAAGGGAGTAAGAAACTACTATGTAGATAAGATGTTTCTGGGAGCAAAGGGAATCAGCATTGCCGGACTGACTGATTCTTATGAAGCAGAAGCTCAGTTAAAGAAGGCGATGATTGAGTCAGCCAAAGAAACCATTCTTGTCATTGACAGCAGTAAATTCAACAAGATAGCCTTAGTAAATATTGCTCCCTTAGAAGTTATAAGTAGAGTTATTACCGATAGTGGAATTTCATCTCGAGATAGAAAACTACTTATCGATCAGGGCATAAAAGTAATAGTGGCTTCAAATTAGATCCCCAGTAAAGTCAAAAAGAATATAAAAGGTTTAAAATGACCAAATTCAAATTGGGAATAAATATGGGGTTTGCTACTAATCGATTCCCTGAGCCAGAGGTCTGGCTGAGGATTGTGGGAAAGGATTTGGGGTTAAGATGTGTTCAATTTGTAGCTGATCTTTTGAATCCTTTTCTGCCTGAAAAGGTGATAGAGCGGGAGATTATTAAGCTAAAAGAAAATGCAACTAAATACAATGTTAAGATAGATACCACCTTTACCAGTACCTTCACCCGTGTTAATCACCTTATGCATCCGGATGCCTTACAGAGGAAAGTCTGGTTCGATTGGTTTAGACGTTGGTTTGAGATTTCAGCTAAATTAGGAGCAAGGGGCTCAGGCGCTCATTTTGGCACTATCTCTGTTACAGATTTCAATAATGAAAAGAGGAGGAAATTCTTAATCAAGGAAGCTATCTCCTCCTGGCGCAAACTTGCTCGATTGGGAGCAAGACTAGGATTTGAATTTCTTATCTTTGAACCTATGTCCATACCACGTGAAATGGCCTTTACCATTGATTCAACCAAAGAACTTCTGCAAGAAGTAAATAAGGACGACCTCCCTGTTCCTATTCGGCTCTGTTTGGATGTAGACCACGGAGATTTAGCCTCTTCTGATCCCCGAGATGCTGATCCCTATACCTGGCTTAAAGAGTTGGCTCATTTATCCCCGGTAATTCATATAAAGCAGAGCACCAAGGATAAAAGCGCCCATTGGCCTTTTACGGAAGAATATAATAAAATAGGGATTATCTCACCTCTCAGGGTAATGGAAGCTATAGAAGCCTCAGGAGCAGAAGAGGTGGTCTTACTACTGGAAATCTCCCATCGAGAGCGTTATCCTACAGACTATCAGGTAATAGATGATTTAAAGAAGTCGGTAGAATACTGGAGAAAATATATCAAGGAGTAAATCCCGTTAGATGTTTACTATCTAACGGGATAAAGGAATGATATTATGGTTTCTCAAAAAGAGAAAAAAGGTAATTCAGTGGATGTACCTACAGGTCTACTTTGTGAGTATGTATCAAGTCCCCTGGGAATTGATGTAACTCTGTCCAGATTTTCCTGGGTACTCAGTCATTCTGAGCGCGGGCAGCTTCAGTCGGCCTATCAGGTACTTGTTGCCAGCAGCAAGGCAAATCTGAATGCTGAGAGGGGCGATCAATGGAATAGCGGTAAAGTAGCCTCAAAAGAGTCAACAAACGTTATCTATGCGGGAAGTGCTTTGGAGAGCGGAAAAACTTCCTACTGGAAAGTCCGCGTCTGGGACAAGGATAGGAAGGTAAGTCCGTGGAGCAAGGTGGCCACCTTTGAGATGGGCTTATTAAATCCAGATGACTGGCAAGGGAAATGGGTCGAAGGGAAGAATTATGGAGAATCTGCCTTCTCTGACCCTGTTCAAGGAACAACGAAGATGCCTTATGGATACCTTCTCCGTAAGGAGTTTAGCATTGAGAAGGACATCGCGCAAGCAAGAGTCTATGTATCCGGCTTAGGTTATTACGAACTACGCATAAATGGAGATAAGGTTGGTGAGGTTGTCCTTGATCCAGGTTGGACTGATTACAAAAAACGGGTCCTCTATTCTACCTACGATGTAGGTAAATATTTGAAAAAAGGTAAAAATGCAGTAGGTATTATGCTCGGCAACGGACGACATATTGAGGCATATGGGTATGGCCCACCTAAAGTAATCTTGCAACTAAACATAGAATTTAGTGATGATACCAGTGAGAGTATTGTTACTGATGAGAGCTGGAAAGTGGGGCAGAGTCCAATAACTGAAAATAGCATCTATAATGGGGAAGTTTATGATGCCAGATTGGAAGGATTAGGCTGGGATACTCCCTTCTACGATGACTCTGATTGGGATGCGGCTAGGATAGCAGATGAACCTGGTGGAAAATTAGTCTCGCAAGCGAGTTTCCCTCCAATTAAGGTAAGCAAAATAATCCAACCTAGAGAAATTACCAATCCCGAACCTGAGGTTTATGTCTATGATTTTGGGCAGAATTTTACTGGTTGGGTGAGGCTTTGTGTCAGTGGCCCAAGGGATACTACAATAAAGCTTAGATATGCCGAATTATTGAATGAGGATGGAACGCTCAATGTCATTCCCAATCGTGGGGCAAAGGCAACTGATACCTATATCCTAAAGGGAGAAGGAGAGGAAATATATGAGCCTCGCTTTACCTACCATGGTTTTCGCTATGTTGAGGTGACCGGCTTCCCCGGTACACCTGTGCTGGAGAGTATAGAAGGACGTGTTGTCCACTCAGTAGTAGAGCCTATTGGAGGCTTCATTTGTTCCAACCCTTTAATCAATCGTATTCACAAGAATGTTCTCTGGGGGCAATTGAGCAATTTGATGAGTGTTCCTACTGACTGTCCGCAGCGGGATGAGCGAATGGGATGGATGGGTGATGCACAACTGGTAGCAGAAGAGGCAATTTACAACTTCGATATGGCTGGTTTCTACACAAAATGGCTGAAAGACATAAGTGATTCGCAAGCCGAAGATGGGAGTGTGCCCGATGTTGTGCCGCCTTATTGGAGTATTTATCCTGCTGATCCTGCCTGGGGTACTGCTTGTGTAGTTATTCCCTGGTATCTCTATCAATATTATGGGGATGAGCGGATTCTGAAAGAAAACTATTCCGTAATGAAAAAATGGGTTGACTTTCTCAGCAGTAAAGCAACGGATTATATCCTCTCCTATAGTAAATACGGAGATTGGTGTCCTCCAGCACATATTAAGCCAGTAGATACTCCGGGAGAGCTAACCTCAAGCTGGTATTACTATCACGATGCCCTGGTATTATCTAAGATTGCGCACATTTTAGGAAAATCTGATGAGGCCAAAAAATACTCTCAGTTATCTAGTAAAATTAAAGAAGCCTTCAACAAGAAATTTCTTAAAGATGACCACTATGCCACTGGCAGTCAAACCTGTAATGTTCTTCCTCTGTTTTTAGATATGGTTTCTGAAGATAAGCAGAAGGCTGTTTTGAAGAATTTAATAGACGATATTGTAGTAACACACGGATGTCACCTTAATACAGGTATTGTAGGTACCAGATACATATTGGATGTTTTAACAAAATATGGCCGAGTAGATATTGCCTATAAACTAGCAGTTCAAACTACTTATCCTGGTTGGGGATATATGCTCCAAGAGGGAGCTACCACCCTTTGGGAGAGATGGGAATACCTGGCTGATGGCGGTATGAACTCTCATAATCACATAATGTTTGGCAGCATCGATGCCTGGTTCTATAAAGTTCTGGCAGGGATAAATATCGACCCTGCTGGCCCTGGTTTTGGAAGAGTTATCATTAAACCTCATATTGTTGGTGATTTAAATTATGTTAGTGCTTCTATTAGAACTACGAGGGGCATTTTATCTTCAAGCTGGAAGAAAAGCGACCATTCATTAGCTCTCAATATTACTCTACCTGTCAATACCCAGGCAAAGGTGAGTGTTCCCAAAGGGAAGCTAGACAACGTCACCATTAAAGAGAGCGGAAAAGCCGTTTGGGAAAATAGTTCATACAGGGAAGGTATAGCAGGAATCACCGGTGCCAGCGAGGATGAGGAATATGTGACCTTCAACGTCGGATCCGGCTCATACTCCTTTGAGAGGTTAAAAGGCAAGTCTTGACATTGTTAGAAGCGTTCTCTACAATTGTTTTAGAGAATCTAGGAGAATTGTTTAGAGAAGACTCAGACATAGATATAGCTTTAGAAGGAAAAGTTAAAGAAGATTATTTTTTAATATGGAGCGAGCTTGAGGAAGAATTAAATGAAGGGGTGGATTCGAGAATCCTTAATAGTGGCGTTACTTCTCAAATTATTAAGAAAGAGGGGAAATTAATTTATGAAAGAGGAAATTAGACTTCTCAAATCAAAGATAATAGATGATTTAAAGGAGTCGGTGGAATACTGGAGAAAGTATATTGATAAATAAAGGAATGAAAGCGGCTTTTCTATACATAGATAAAGCTAAACATATGGGAATTGAAAATGTTGCCAAGCCAGCCTGTGGTTCAGGTGATGTTTTGCTAAAGATTAATGCTTGTGCTATTTGCGGAACAGATGGAAGGATGTACCAGGGGACAAAAGATGTTACCAAAGGATTTATTCCTCAAATTAGAGGATACGGTGAAGGCAAATTCATTATTGGTCATGAGATTGTGGGGACCATAGAAGAAATTGGTGCTGGAGTTAAGAATCCTGACTATAGAATTGGAGACAAAGTAGTTGTGGTTACCTCAGTAGGCTGCCAGAAAGAGGGATGTAGGCCCTGCCGGGAAGGAAACCATAATATGTGCAGGAATAATCATCCCATTGGTTACTATTATCCCGGTGGTTTTGCTGAGTATATCCTTGTCCAGAGTCTCGCTGTCAGGCAAGGTGTTATCATACTCATCCCGGAAGATTCCACTATTTCAGATGAGCATCTGGCAATGGTGGAGCCACTTTCCTGTGTCATTAATGGTCAGGATTACTTGAATATCCAGGAGGGAGAATATGTTACCATAGTGGGAGCAGGTCCTATTGGTTTGATGCATGGCCTTTTAGCAAAAAGTAAAGGGGCAAAAGTTATCCTGGCTGAATATTCTCCGGTAAGACTGAGCAAGTCTAAAGAATTCGGTTTTGATTATTATATTGCCAGCAAAGATACTGATTTAGTAAAGGCAGTATTAGAGCTGACTGATGGAGAAGGGACGGATGTGGGAATAGTTGCCTGTTCGGTGAATAGAGTTGCTGAAGAGCTTCTAAGAGCAATGGCTATGAAAGGCAGACTAAGCTTTTTTGCCGGCTTTCCCAAAGAAGATTCTACTTTAAAATTAGATGGGAATATTATTCATTATAAAGAGGTCTCAATTTATGGAGCCTTTGCCTCTAATAGACCACAATTTAAGGAAGCTCTTAGACTCATTGTGAGTGGCAAGGTATCTATGGACAGAATAGTGACCCATGTTTTTCCCTTAAGAAGGATAACAGAAGCAATGGAAAAGATGTTAGATAAAGGAGGAGATGCTCTAAAGGTGGTTATAAAACCCTAAAGGAGTGTGAATCGTATCTAGTATCTCGTATCTCGAAAAGAAAGAAAAGGTGACCCCTCACTCCATCCCTCTCCCCTGAGGGGAGAGGATTAAGGAGAGGGGGAAGTCCTGAGATATCCTTGAGGCATTAGAGATGAAATTAGAAAATAAGGTGGCTCTTGTAACTGGGGCAGGACAGGGATTGGGAGAGGCTATTGCTATAAGATTGGCTCAAGAAGGGTGCAAGGTAGCCGTAGGCGATATAAGTTTCTCTAGCCTAGAAATAGTAGCACAAAGAATAAAAGAAATAGAAGGAGAATCCCTCGCCTTAGAAGTAGATGTAACCAAAAGTGAGCAGGTAAAGTCAATGGTTGAGGGGACGGTAGCCAAATTTGGTCGTCTTGATATATTGGTGGCTAATGCCGCAATAGTAAAATCTTATGAATTAACCGATTTCCCCGAAGAAGATTGGCGAAGAATAGTTGAGGTTAACCTGGTAGGATATTTTCTGACAGCTAAAGAAGCGGCTAAAGTTATGAAAAAACAGAAAAGTGGAGTAATCATTCAGATAAATTCCAAATCCGGCAAAAAGGGTAGCTATTGGAATTCCGCCTATGCCGCCTCAAAGTTTGGGGGGATAGGTCTTACTCAAAGCATAGCTTTAGATTTAGCTCGTTACGGTATTCGGGTAAATGCTGTTTGCCCGGGTAATCTCCTCGATTCTCCTCTTTGGGTAAATAGTCTTTATGAGCAGTATGCCAGGAAATGGGGAATTTCCAAAAAAGAAGTAAGAAAAAAATATGAGAATGGGGTCCCCTTGGGCAGGGGTTGTCAGTATGAAGATGTGGCCAATGTAGTGGTCTTTTTAGCCAGCGATGAAGCTTCCTATATGACCGGTCAGGCCATAAATGTGACCGGCGGAGAGGAAATGAGGTAAAGTGAATTGTAAGAAGTGTTTCTCAGTAAAACCGTTGATTCTTTTAAAGTATCGTAATTTGAATGATTTCGCTGAATCGTTATCAAGCAAATCTTCTCAGGTAATAGCTCAAGAAAAGCGGGGGGAGCAGGCCGAAGGCCGTTGAGGGGGGATGTTTCCCCCCTCAATATGTTCTAAGGAAAGGTTATGAAGATGAAGGCAGCAGTGCTTTATGGAATAGGGGACTTAAGATTTGAGGAAGTTCCTCTGCCTAAAATAAAAAAAAGAGAAGTTCTGGTTAGGATAAAGGCTTGTGGGATTTGTAGCTCAGATATAGCGAGAGTTATGGAAAAGGGGACTTATTCCTTTCCTCTCATTCCTGGACATGAGCTCTCTGGTGAGGTAACGGAAATAAAAGGAGAGAGCTCAAGCCTTAAAGAGGAGACCAAGAGTGTAAATCTTAAGAATGGCGATAGAGTAGTAGTAGTTCCACTCTTGCCCTGTTATAAGTGTCCTCATTGTCAAATAGGGGAGTATAATCTATGCGATGATTATGATTACTTGGGCTCTAGGTGCAACGGAGGCTTTGCCGAATATGTAAAAGCTCCACAGGAAAACTTAATTAAAATCCCCCCTGGGGTGAGCTTTGAAGAGGCAGCCTTGACTGAACCTGCCTCAGTAGCCCTACATGCTTTGCGTCAGGCAAGGATAGAGGTGGGAGATAAAGTAGCTATTCTGGGAACAGGAACTATTGGTATTATCCTGGCCCAGTGGGCGAGGATATTGGGAGCCAGCGAGGTGTATTTGGTTGATGTCGTAGAAGAGAAATTGAGGGTAGCTCAAGAATATAGTTTTACAGAGACTGTCAATGCCAGCAAAGAGGATACAGTGAAAAGTATACTGGAGAAGACTGGGCAAAGGGGTGTTGATGTAAGCATTGAAGCAGCAGGAAACCCTATCACCTTTAAACAATCTATCCAGGTAGCCAGAAAAGGTGGCAAGGTAGTCTTTTTGGGAAACATAAGGGGAGAGGTGACTCTTCCCGACGAGGTTGTCTCAAGTATCTTGCGCAAGGAATTAACTATGTATGGCACCTGGAACTCTCGCTTTACTGAGCTTCCTAAGGATGAATGGGCAGCCACTCTTCATTTCATCAAAGTGGGAAAGTTAAGAGTTGAACCCTTGATTACTCATAGATTCGAACTTAAAGAGGCTGAAGAAGCTTTTCAGATGATGTCCAAAGGAGAGGAGTTTTTCAATAAAGTGATGTTTGTTATTTGAAGAAACTACAAACAATACAAAGTCATGAATGATTAACTGATGAGTGGTTAATTGGTGAGTAGAGAGTGAATTAACCATTTAACCAATTAACTAATTTAACCAGTTTAACTAACGGAGCTAGCAGGTCAATGAACAATGAACTACGAACAATGAACACAGAAAGGAGACACGATATACGCAATACGCATCACGCAATACGAAATACGACTTAAGGAGCATTGAGTGAAAGCAGCAGTTCTAGAAGATTTAGAAAAGATAGTGGTAAAAGAGGTGAGTACTCCTCCTATTAAAAAAGGAGAGATGTTAGTTAAGATACGGTCTTGTGCCGTTTGCGGCTCTGACATCAGGATATATCATCAGGGAAATCCCAGAGTCAAACCTCCTCAGATAATCGGGCATGA
>Ga0315532_1002153_pt1 | contig 13808 bp, 13 predicted proteins | sample SalMarWE160370MG_FD_203082 | JGI IMG/M metagenome (GOLD analysis project Ga0315532, IMG submission 203082) | Salt marsh sediment microbial communities from the Plum Island Ecosystem LTER, Massachusetts, United States - Salt Marsh Sediment WE1603-70 ... | reverse complement strand
GAGGGCAATAAAGTAAAGTTAGTCCTAAGGTTTAGAGGACGCGAAGTTATTTATCCTGAACTAGGTTGGAATGTGCTGCGTAAAGTAGCTGAAGCCTCCAAGGAATTAGCCGTGGTAAGTAGCTCCGCTAATGCCGAGAGAAGTATAGCCTTGGTATTATCCCCGGTTACCCAGAAGAAATCTAAGGAGACAGAAACAGATGCCGAAACTTAAAACCCATAAAGGGGCAAAGAGTCGTTTTCATATAACAGGGAGCGGCAAGCTGATGCGCACTAAATGCGGCAAGAGTCATTTTAGGCGGAAAAAGGCTCCTAGAACCAGGCGCCTCTATGATGAAATGATCATGACCTCTTCAGCGGATAAGCAAAGAATAGGAAGACTTCTACCCTACAAATAGCGTAAGGAAGGAAAGCAGTTTATTTTATCTCTAAGGAGAAAAGATAATACCCAAGGATTGAAGGAGGAAGAACTTGCCACGAGCCAGGAGTGGAAAAGTTACCCACAGACGACATAAAAAAGTGCTTGAACTGACCAAGGGACACCGGGCGGCCAGACACAAGCTTTATAGAACAGCTCATGAGTCAATGCTTCATGCTTTAAATTATTCTTATCGTCATCGTCGTGAACGGAAAGGTGACTTCAGAAAGCTATGGATTACCCGCATTAGTGCTGCAACACGGGCTAAAGGACTCACTTACAGTCAGTTTATAGCCGGATTAAAAAAATCAAATGTAGAGATCAATCGTAAGATGTTAGCTGACATGGCGGTTAAAGATCCTGAAGGTTTTGCTACATTAGTAGCTTCGATAACTGAGACTAACTAACCCCGCTTGTAATGACATTATGCCTGAAACCTCTAGGAATTTTAAACAAAGATAACATCACTTAGCATTCAATGCTGGAACAACTCAAAGACCTTCATGCCCAAGCTCTCAAGGAGCTAAACAAAGTTAATAATCCTCGAGAGCTGGAATTATGGCGCATTCGCCACCTGGGTAAAAAAAGCAATTTAACTCAAATTCTACGTTCTTTGGCCACCTTGCCTCTGGAAGAACGGCGAAAGAGTGGTGCCCAAGCTAACAAAATTAAAAAAACTTTAGAGTCAAACCTTGACGAGAAGGAAAAATTTCTACAAGAAGCTCTTTTGACTTCTCCTCTGGAATCCCAGAGATTAGATGTTACTTTGCCTGGTCGGCCTTTCACGGCAGGGCGGCTTCACCCTACCACCCAAATACTTAACGAAATTTGCGATGTTTTCAAAAATATGGGCTTCCAAGTAATTGAAGGGCCTGATGTGGAGTGGGATTACTACAACTTCGAAGCCTTAAATATTCCTCAACATCATCCGGCGCGAGATATGTTTGCTACCCTATGGATAGATGCAGGCATGGGGGAGAAAGCCAGACTTTTACGTACACACACTTCTCCAATGCAGATCAGGTTGATGGAGAGGGAGCGCCCACCAATAAGAGCCATAGTACCGGGACGAGCTTATAGATATGAAGCAACTGACGCTACTCACGAATCTATGTTTTATCAGGTTGAAGGTTTAGCAGTAGATAAAAACATCACCCTGGCTGATTTAAAAGGCACTTTGTTTGACTTTTGTCGCTGCCTTTTTGGTGAGGAAAGGAAGGTTCGCTTCCGCTGTGATTACTTTCCTTTTGTGGAACCCGGGGTGGAGGTAGCCATCGGATGTTCAGTTTGCGATGGAGCCGGCTGCCGACTGTGTGGCTACAGCGGCTGGATCGAAATACTAGGGGCGGGGATGGTGCATCCCGATGTCCTCGCACGCCTCGATATCGACCCCAAGCTTTACAGTGGTTTTGCCTTTGGATTAGGAGTTGAGCGTATACCTATGCTGCGCTACGGTATTGACGACATTCGCCTCTTTTATAGCAATGACCTCAGGTTTTTGAGGCAGTTCTAAATTTTAAGGTGACAACATGAAAGTTTTCCTCAAATGGCTCAAGGATTATGTTGACATAAAACTTGATCCTGAAGAACTAGCTGAACGGCTAACCATGGCCGGCCTGGAAGTCAAAGGCATACAGACTATAGGTGGCACCTGGGATAGTATAGTGATAGGGGAGATAATATCATTAAATCCTCATCCTAATGCTGACCGCCTTAAACTAGCTACAGTTAACCTCGGCACTGAGCAAGTCACCACGGTTTGTGGTGCCCCCAATATCGAACTTGGTCAGATAGTGCCTTTTGCCCATATAGGAGCCCGGCTTATAGATCCTCACACTGAAAAAACTGTACTGCTAAAGCCAGCTAAAATTCGCGGCGTCACTTCCGGGGGCATGGTTTGCTCAGAGAAAGAGCTAGGGATTTCTGATAATCACGAATGCATTTTAGTATTGCCATCGGAGGCACCCATAGGAGCACCTCTCGGTGTCTATCTGGGCGATGTTATTTTTGATTTGGATATAACACCTAACCGCCCGGATTGCTTATCTGTGATTGGTGTTGCTCGAGAAATTGCTGCCTTAACTGCTGAGCCACTCCGTTTACCCCCAATTCATTACGAGGAATTAGAAAAACCGATAGACTCCTTTGCCTCAGTCGATATAAACGAGCCAGACCTATGCCCCAGGTACTGTGCTAGTCTGATTACCGGAATTAAGATAGCTCCCTCCCCGAGTTGGCTGCAGCAGCGTCTCAATAGCTGCGGAATGCGTCCTATTAACAACGTGGTTGACGCTACTAATTATGTGATGCTGGAATATGGTCAGCCCCTTCATGCTTTTGATTATCATAATCTTAAGGGCCGACAGATTATCGTTCGCAGGGCAAGAAATGGTGAAACCATAATTACTATTGATGGAATAAAGCGTGCTCTTAATCCAGATATACTGGTTATCGCCGATAAAGACGAAGCTGTCGCTGTGGCTGGAATTATGGGTGGTCTGGATTCCGAAGTTACGGATAAAACTGATAATATTCTCCTGGAGTCGGCGAATTTCAACCAAGCTGTCATTCGCCGAGGCTGTAGCCACCTTCAAGTTCAAAGCGAGGCCTCGATTCGCTTTGACAAAGGACTGAATAGCGAGCTTCCGTTGTTACCATTGAAACGGGCAACTCAATTGCTACTGGAGTTAGCTGGTAGTAGAGCAGCCAAGGGTATAATCGATGTTTATCCCGGGAAATCAAAACCAAAGCCTATGTTGCTTTCTGCCCAAGAAGTGAAGCGTCTTTCAGGCTTGAAGGTCAATATTAATGAAATTCTTAAGGTGTTAAAAGCCCTGGGCTTTGAATGTCAGGAAGGCGATTCAGGTTCGCAGATTTCTGTATCTGTGCCTTACTGGCGCAGCGACGTTAAATGCTCTGCTGACCTCGTGGAGGAGGTAGTTCGCATTATTGGTTATGAAAAGATTCCTATCACCAGGCTTGGCTCTCCTTTGCCTCAACAAAAATCAAAATTGTCACCAGCAGCCCAGCGAAGCAATCTCAGGGAAAAATTACGTAATATTCTGACCGGTTTTGGCTTTCAAGAGATATTAACTTATTCTTTGGTCAGCCTGGAAAAGTTGCAGAAGCTTTACCCAAAGCTTGAGTTGGAAATTACGCCGTTAAAGGTAGCTAACCCGATGACGAAGGAACAGGAATACTTGCGTACCAGCTTGCGGTCAGGTCTTCTAGCCACATTGGCACATAACCAAAAGTTTGAGCAAGCCGGCATAAGGCTCTTTGAAATTGGCAAAGTATTCTTGCCGCGAGGCAAGGATTTGCCTGAAGAAAAAGAGATGCTCTGTGCCGTACTCAGTGGCACGAGGACAGAATTATCCTGGCAAGCTGATAAAGATCCGCTCGATTTCTTTGATGCTAAGGGTGTATTGGAAAATCTCCTGAACCAGTTGGGGCTAAAAGCGAATTTTGATATTGGCGACGATGAAATTCTATTCTTGGGGAGGGGGGCTGACATAATCGTTGAAGATGGCAAAATAGGTATCGTAGGAGACGTGCATCCCAGGGTAGTACAAGCCTTTGAGCTTTCTGGCGCTGCTTGCCTCATAGAAGTTGACCTGGAGAAACTGTTGACCGAGATTACCGGGATAAAGGAATACAAACCTATACCGCGGTTTCCCAGCGTAACCAGAGACATCGCTTTAGTAATAGATGAGCAAGTGAGCTACCGAACAGTGGAGAACATAATCCAAAGCTTCCCGCTGGTAAAACGGATAATTCTCTTTGACCTTTATCGAGGCGAGCAAATCCGCGAGGGCAAGAAATCTTTTGCCATAAGGATTATCTATCAATCGCCCAAACATACCTTGACTGACGAGGAAGTTGATCAAACTCAGGAACAGATGCTCGCCAGGCTAAGTCAGGAACTGGGCGCTGCCTTAAGGGATTGAGTTAGCCAGGGAAAGGCACAAACCTATATTTATATCTAGACATAGCCTGCTTTATATTTGGGCATTTTGATGTGCCTTATTACTAAACTACAACAGTGAGCTAAACTTGATTAAGATTGAGAGCTTACGGTCTCATCTAAGAGTTTCTTCACCCGTACCGCCAAATTATCCAAAGGCAAAAGATGGGCTTCTTTCTCCGTGCGCCATTTTGCCTCTACGCTCTGGGTTTGTAAGGTGCGTGTAGACAAGGTCAACCGCAGAGGTATTCCCAGGAGGTCAGCATCGTTGAATTTAACGCCTGGGGATTCGTTACGGTCATCGAAAAGCACTTCGATGCCTTCTTTTTGTAATTCTTGATAAATCTTTTCTGCCGTAGGGAGGATTGCCGATTTTCCCAACGATAGAGGACAAAGATGGACTTGATAAGGGGCTACAGAGAGCGGCCAAATAATGCCTTTGTCGTCATGGCTTTGTTCTACTATAGCTGCCAGCAAGCGCCCCAGTCCGATGCCATAGCAACCCATGACAATGGGCCGGGAAGCACCGTCATTATCTAAGAAGGATGCTCCGAATCTCTCACTAATGAAAGTGCCTAACTTAAACACATGCCCTACTTCAATGCCACGAGCCAATGATAATTTGCCTTGACACTTGGGGCAGCTATCTCCAGATTGAACCATGGCGATATCAGCCATAAGGTCAACTTGAAAATCCCTGGTGTAATTGGCATTCCTGAAGTGATAACCTGGCTTATTAGCGCCAACAATAAAGTTGGAGCCTGAGGTTATAGAATCATCAGCCACGACTTTGACTCCCTTTACACCTATGGGTGAGGCAAAACCAGGCACAAGTCCAGCTTCATCCACTTCGCCTTCCGTAGCCAGACGAAGCTCAGAGCACTTTAAGGCATTTCTCAACTTCGTTTCGTTGGCTTCCAGATCGCCCCGAATGATAACGAAGATAAATTCTCCGTCGGCATGATAAAACACCGATTTAAGCGTTTGACTTGTCGGCACACCAACAAAATCAGCTACCTCATCTATGGCTTTTGTCCCTGGCGTGGCTATCTCTTCCAAAGAAAGTGGGGCTTCAGCAGTGCTCTTCTTTTTAGCAAATTGAGCCTTTTCGACATTAGCAGCATAGCCACAATGGGAACAATAAATGACCTCGTCTTCACCGCCTTCAGTGAGAACCATAAACTCATGAGAATCCTTACCCCCTATGGCGCCACTGTCGGCCTCTACCATTAATGCGGGTAAGCCAAGGCGGGCATAGATACTCGTGTAAGCCTGACACATACTTTGGTAACTTTCATCGAGCCCAGCCTCGTCTGCGTCAAAGCTGTAAAGGTCCTTCATAATGAACTCGCGCACTCTCAATAAGCCACCGCGGGGTCGGGGCTCATCGCGGAGCTTGGTCTGTATCTGATAAAGGAGTATAGGAAGCTCCCTGTAGCTTTGCACGTAGCGATGGACAAGGTCGGTGATAACTTCTTCATGAGTGGGTCCCAGAGCCAGTGTATGCTCCTTGCGGTCGGTCAGGGTGAATAGAGACCTGCCGAATGATACATACCTGCCTGACTGTTGCCATAATTCAAAAGGTTGCAACACGGGCAGCATCAATTCCTGCCCGCCAGCCTTATCCATTTCCTCTCTGATTACATTTTCTATCTTTTTGAGCACTCGCCATCCCATAGGTAAGTAAGAGTATATTCCGGCAGCCTCCTGGGCAATCATACCCGCTCGAAGCAGTAGTTGATGGCTTACGCTCTCAGCTTCTGCGGGCGCCTGTCGTAGTGTCTTGCCAAAAAGCTTAGAAAAACGCATTAATTTACCTTTACTCTAATCTTATCCTATCAAGAGAGTTTAGTTCTGCCATTAAGGCTTCTAATAGTCTATCCTCACTCGCTGTGCTCACTACCTCCCCCTTCTTAAATATAGCACCTTTCCCTTTACCGCAGGCAATGCCAACGTCGGCATCCTTAGCCTCACCGGGACCGTTGACTATACAGCCCATAACCGCCACTTTAACAGGTTGGCTCATTTTTTCCAGACGCTTGCTCACTGCTTCAGCCAGGGCAATGATATCAACTTCAGCCCGGCCGCAGGAAGGACAGCTTACTAAAGTCGGACCTCGCTGACGAAGCCCCAGGCTTTTTAGAATTTCATAAGCTACAAATACTTCCTCACAAGGATGAGCGCTGAGAGAAACGCGTATGGTATCCCCAATCCCCTGATAAAGGAGTATGCCGATGCCTATAGCGCTGCGTATGGTTCCTGTCTTGGGAAGCCCGGCCTCCGTGACACCCAAGTGCAGTGGATAGGGCATTTTATCGGCAATCATTTGATAAGCCTGAATGGTGGTGGGAACATCAAAGGCCTTGAGGGAGACCTTGATTAAATCGAAATCCAGGCTCTCCATAAGCTGTATCTGTTCCAATGCTATGTTAACCATACGCTCAGCCGGCGGAGCATCAGGTTGGAAATTGGCAGGTAAACTGCCGGCATTCACTCCGATACGGATAGGCACCTCTCTTTCTTTAGCAACAGCTACCACCCTGGCAATCTTCTCTTTGTTTCCTATGTTGCCGGGATTGAGGCGGAGCCCATCAACACCAGATTTCAGCGCAGCCAAAGCCAGGCGGTAGTCAAAATGTATATCAGCAATAATAGGTGGTGAAACGCTCGTTTTTATAGCTGCTATGCTTTCCGCCGCTTCCTTGTCTGGGACAGCTATTCGCACAATTTCACAGCCGCACTCCTCTAACTCCTTAATCTGGTTTATAGTAGCTGGAATATCTCGGGTATCGGTCTTAGTCATGGACTGCACCACGATTGGGGCATCGCCACCAACGGTCACCTTACCAAATCTCAGAGGTTTGGAAGTTCGACGTATCATAATCCGAAACCTTCGCCGCTAATTAGACGCCAGACATCGCTAAAGGTTACCAGAATTACAAGTGCAATTAAAAAAGCAGTGCCGATCGTATAAGCTAATCGCATTGCCCGAGGGGAAAGACGTTTCCCACGCCTACATCCTTCGATGAACGCCACCAGCATACCTCCTCCATCCAAGGGCGGGATTGGGAGGAAATTGAATATGGCTAGACCCAGGCTAATTATACCAGCCATAAATAGTATATTACCTAAGCCAGAGGAGCGCACCATCTGCACCGTTAGCTGGGCAGCACCTATTGGTCCCACCAGTGCCATGTCCGGAGACGCTCTGATTAGAGGGAAAGCCTCTACTATAAGTACAGGCAGACGGATGATGAGATTAGCCCCTTCGTAGACTGCCCTCCACACAGGAACTCGCTCCTGTTCAATGTGAGTTCCATCTACCCATCGTAGCTCTACGCCGGGCAGGGTTTCGGAGCCGTCATGAGTCAGGGAGATTTCCTCTGTCTCCTTTGTCTCGCCATTTGGGAGCAAAACCAGCTTTATCTCTCCACCTTCCTCAACCGAATGCAAGACATTGGACATACTCTCATCATTGTATACGGGCTGTCCATTGATGCTCAGGATAGCATCGCCGGCTCTGAGGCCAGCTTTATAGACCGGCGAATCTTCCTCCACCTGACTCACAATGTTCCACCACGCCAGGAAAACGCCGATTAATCTTCGTTGCTCTTCCGGGTCGAATTTCGGCTCCAAGCTGATTTCCTCCAATTCCCCATCCCTCAGCAGGAGTAAACTTATTTCTGCCCCTTCTTCGACTGAATTGACTATATCGTACACATCCCCGCTCATATGAACAGGTTGCCCCTCTATCTCCAGAATTATATCCCCGGGCTCTATGCCTGCTTCCTCCGCAGGAGAATTCACTGATACAGAATGCACCATGAGTCCATTGCCGGCAATGACGGAATAAGGTAGAGCAATGAAGGCACTGAGGAAAACAAAGGCCAGAAATATATTGACCAGCGGACCGGCAGCATAGATTCCTAATCTGGTCCAGGGCCCTTTGCCAGCCAGGCTGCGTGGTACCGTGGGGTCATTTTCTCCAGCAGCCTTAACAAAAGCTCCCAGAGGTATAGCATTGATCGAGTATATTGTCTCGCCTCGTTTAATACCAAAGAGTCGTGGGGGAATGCCTATACCGAACTCTTCTACCTTCACTCCGGCACGCTTAGCAGTAATGAAGTGCCCCAACTCGTGAAGACAAATTGCCACGAATAGAGCTAGTATGAAAAGAATAATGATTATGGCAATGCTCATCTCTTATCTCTCTATCCCGGGATTGCTTCGTCGCTCAGGCTCAGGGCAGTAGGCAGCGGAAAGGCGTGTAGCGCATTCCCTTGCCCAATCGTCGGCAGCCAGTATTTCCTCTAGCGATGGTTGGTGGGTGTTCCGATGTTGCTCAAGCGTTTTTTGCACAATTTTAGCTATATCGGTAAAACCTATTCTACGGCTGAGAAAAAGCTCTATAGCAACCTCATCTGCGGCACAAAGCACTGCCGGATAAGTTCCTCCTGATTTACCAGCATCTACAGCCAGCTTGAGACAAGGAAATCTATCATAATCTACGGGCTCAAAGTTCAGAGACTGGATTTTATTCCAATCAAGGCGGGGTAGTTCTGAATTAGACCACCTTCGGGGATAGGAAAGAGCATATTGAATAGGCAGCCTCATATCAGGCCAGCTAAGCTGAGCTTTCAGGGAACCGTCCATAAACTCCACCATGGAATGAATGATAGATTGGGGATGAATTAATATTTCAATACTATCAAAGGGAAAAGAGAAAAGCCAATGAGCTTCGATGACTTCTAATCCTTTATTCATAAGCGTTGCTGAATCTATGGTTACCTTCCTTCCCATTTTCCATACGGGGTGCTGAAGAGCATGCTCCGGAGTTACCTCAGCCAATTGTGACTGTGAATAGTGATAAAAAGGTCCACCAGAGGCAGTAAGAAAAAGCCTCCGCGGTTTATTTTCTTCCCCCTGCAAACATTGCCAGATGGCACTATGCTCACTATCAACAGGCAGAATTTGAGCTTGATGGAGGCCGGCTTCCCGAACAATAATTTCACCGGCTATCACCAATACTTCCTTGTTAGCCAGGGCAACCGTCTTGCCTGCCTGTAAAGCCATCAGAGTAGGGCTTAGTCCTGCCTTACCCGCAGTGGCCACAATAACTAAGTCGACCTCGGGATGGCCGGCTATTTCTTCTGCGGATAAAAATTCCCCGCGGTAACTAATGTCAGGCTTAACCGAGGAACAAAACATTTTGGGCTGAAATTCAGTGATTTGTCTTTCCAGGAGTTCAAGATTTTTATTTCCTGTCAGAGCTACTACTTTTAATTCGTCGGGCAGGGCACGGATTACATCTAGAGCCTGCCGCCCTATGGAGCCTGTCGAGCCTAAGATAGCTATCTTTTTCACACCACCCATATTACGTAATAGTATATCACTGCCCCAACGAAGATGAGGCTATCGAATCGGTCGAGGATACCACCGTGTCCCGGTAACAAATTACCTGATTCTTTCACCCCCATATTACGCTTGAGCAGGGATTCAACTAAATCGCCAAGCTGAGCAAAGAGACCAACGAGAAAGCCAAGGAATACAATTTGCCAATATCTAAAAGTAAAAGGGGAAATGAGGTTAAGAACCGTCGCTATTACCAGGGCGCCCAGAATGGCACTTATTAAGCCTCCTATCGCTCCTTCCCAAGTTTTAAACGCACTTATTGCAGGAGCCAGCTTGTGTTTGCCCGTTGACCTCCCAATGAAAAAAGCGCCTGTATCGTTAGCAAATGTAGTCAACATGGCCAGGTAAACCCAATTTCGCCCATCCTCTAAACCACGTAGACTCAACCAATAGCTGAGCATCCAACCCACATAGAGTGCACCCACTATTGTCCATGCCCAGTTGCGGAATGCTCCTTCTTTTGATGGGCGGCATAACAGATAAATCAAGGAAATCAACATAGTGGCGGTAATAACTATTGGTAAAACATCAGGGCTCTTGTAAGGATAATAAGGGCTTAAGACCAGTGCCAGCGCCCATAGTAAACCCAAATAAATCAGAGGCTCACGCCTGTCGAAATTGGCCATGTGATAGAACTCATAGGTGCCGGCTAACGCCGCTGCGGCTATTAGAAGACTAAACCAGGCGTCACCAAACCAGATAGCAAGAATAACAAGGGGCACGCCCACAATGGCAGTAATAACTCTGTGCTTGAGCATGCCTCTATTTTAACAGTTTTTGAGCAGCTACAGGTTTGCTAATGTCTGCTCTGATAAATGAGCTTCATGAAATGAGAGTCATGTCTGATATGTTACCCTGACCGAGAACGAAGTGTTCGGGGGTAGAATGACAAATAGCCACAAATTGAGAGGTGTCAACTGAATGATATCAAACGTATCTAGCGGTTAGTGCGGACTTTTTTGCTGGATACTGGTGAAGCAAATTATACTCACCCAGGAGAACCTCGTGATTTTATCGGGAACCTGGTTAGTATATTTAGAGTAAGTTTAGCGGGGTCCTCAAAAAGTCGTAAGACTTTTCTGGGATTGCATTATATTTCCTGTATTTCCCTTTCTTTGCTCAGTCCCAATTCAGTTACCTTGTCAACGTAAGCCTCTGTAAGCTGGTCGATTTTCTTAACATTATTGTTAAGTTCATCTTGCGATATTTCTTTGTTTTTCTCCATATCTCTGAGTTTTTCAATGCCATCTCTCCTTATATTGCGTATGGCAATCCGCCGCTCCTCCACTTTCCTGGATACTATCTTGACCAACTCTCTGCGCCGCTCTTCACTAAGAGGCGGGATGACCAAGCGAATTAAGTTACCATCATTCGCAGGGTTAAGGCCGATGTTGGCTGTGAGAATGGCTTTTTCAATGTCACGCAAAGATGTGCGATCCCAGGGTTGAATAATGATTAAGTTAGCCTCAGGTATAGACATGGTAGCAAGTTGGTAGAGCGGGATAGACGTGCCCTGATAGTCAACCATGATATTGTCAAGCAAAGCTGGAGTGGCACGCCCGGCACGGATGGTAGCTAATTCTCGAGCTAAGCCATCTACGGCCTTTTGCATCCTGGAGTTCAGTTCAGCGAGTAATGCGTCCAACATGGCTTAGTGATCGGCACCAAGCTCGAATCTGGTGAATCTTTGTACTTTTATATTCTCCCCCACTTTAGTAATTGTTTCAGCAATAACTTCTTTTACCGTCTTTTCAGGGTCTTTAATAAAGGGCTGGCTAAGAAGACAAGCTGTTTGGGGGTCTGTTTCTGCTTCTGGTGGTATCTCTTCACTAGCGAGAAATTGTGGTGAAGTAGCAGCTATCTGCATAGCTAAGTCGTGAGCAAGTTCTTTAAATTCAGCAGTGCGAGCCACAAAATCGGTTTCACAATTTAACTCCACTAATGCTCCTATGTGCTTGGTATGATGAATATAAGCTTCGATTACACCTTCGGTGGTGACTACATCCTTCTTCTTTTCAGCAATTGCTGCTCCACGCTCTTTCAAAAATTCGATTGCTTTTTCTATGTCACCACCTACCTCTGATAGAGCCTTATTGCAGTCAGATATACCTGCATTAGTTCTGTTTCTCAGCTCCTTCACTACTTCGACTGGTATTTTCATGTAGATGTAATTTCTCCTTCGGGCTCATTTGGTTCTTCTGGTTCACCGTGTTCCTCTGGTTCAAAGGTATAAGAACCTAAAATTTCAATGGCTTCTTCACGCTCTTCTTCAGCAGTTAATTTGGTAACACCTGCCTCTCCAGAAAAGGCTTCAGTTTTACCTTCAATTATGGCATCAGCTATTTTGCTACAAATTAATCTTATCGCTTTAACAGCGTCATCATTAGCTGGGATGGGATAATCGATGCCGTCGGGATTACAATTAGTATCCACAATAGCAATCACAGGTATGCCCAATTTTTTAGCTTCAGTAAAGGCAATCTTATCTTTAATAGGATCGGTGATGAAGAGGGCTCCAGGAAGAGTAGTCATTTCCTTAAAACCCCCCATTTGAGTATTTAGATGGAATATTTCCTTTTCTATCTTCACTCGTTCCTTTTTGGGCAAGGAGTCAAGTTCACCTTTATCCCTTCTATTCTCTAAACGAACTAAGTGGTCGATCCGGGCTTGTATGACGGTGAAGTTAGTTAACATACCACCTAGCCATCTTTGATTAACGTAGCTCATACCGCACCTCGTAGCCTCTTCTTCTACGGTCTGTTGAGCTTGTTTTTTAGTGCCGACCAAAAGAATGCTTTGCCCTCGAGCCGCTAAATCCTGGACAAAGGTACAGGCCTTTTCTAACATGGTAACGGTCTGCTCCAAATCGATGATGTGGATACCATTGCGCTGGGTAAAAACATATTTTTTCGCCTTGGGATGCCAGTAGCTGGTATGGTGACCGAAGTGAGCACCTGACTCCAGCAATTGTTTTAATAAAGCATTATCTATCATGATTACAATTTCAAATGATGTTAATTAGTAAAACAGTATAATGTAGCATGACTGATTTAGATAATGCAACAAGAGATTGTATCAAATTGTCTCTTAGTTGACAGAGAATTTCCCCTTATCTATACTATTGAGCCGAAATTGTAGCCAGAAATTGCCCGAGTAGCTCAATGGTAGAGCAACCGACTTGTAATCGGTAGGTTAGTGGGTTCGAATCCCCTCTCGGGCTGGGTTTTTCATATATTCTATGATAAGATTATAGCAGGGAGGGGTGCCGGAGTGGTTAATCGGAGCAGACTGTAAATCTGCCGCCCGTAAGGGCTGCGTAGGTTCGAATCCTACCCCCTCCACCATAAAGTACAGGAGACCCACATAGCTCAGCAGATAGAGCACATTCTTGGTAAGAGCGAGTCCTAACCACCATCAGACGCACTGTTATAACTCCATCACAATTGTACCTAAGCGATAAAAGGCTCCACCATACCGTTTACCACGACCCAATATTTCATATCTGGGATGAAACATCTTCCAAGTGATATAGTCTTCTCTTCGTATGTCAACGCCATACCACACGGCTCACCTCTATGATGTAGAGTGAGAACCTCCACAAAGATAGTGTTTCCCAAGCGCGTCACATTATATCTCCAGGGTTTCCAGCAGGTATTATGCCCACCAGCGACAACTAGCAGGTAATACCTTTTTGACTCTGAAGGTCCACCACGGGAAGACCCACCCGCCCAAATGTCTACATCCTTAATCTTAGCCGGTAATATTCTATATGGCTGTGCAACTGCTCCTGCAACCACACCTGCAATCACAGCAACAACTACCAGTACAACCACAATCTTCTTCTTCATCCCACTCCTTTTTCTTGCTAAAAACAGGGCTTAACATCATCAGACTCACCATAGTTTATCCCAGTACCCTTGCTATTAATTGGTTCCTACACTTTTTTATCTTCAGTTGTACCAGCAACCTTACCAGTCTCAATAGATGCTATAATCTGTTCTCGAAGTTCACCAAC
>Ga0315532_1002148_pt1 | contig 13829 bp, 14 predicted proteins | sample SalMarWE160370MG_FD_203082 | JGI IMG/M metagenome (GOLD analysis project Ga0315532, IMG submission 203082) | Salt marsh sediment microbial communities from the Plum Island Ecosystem LTER, Massachusetts, United States - Salt Marsh Sediment WE1603-70 ... | reverse complement strand
CTTGCTTATCGATTCAAAGTCCCAAACAGCCACAGGCTGCTCACAATATTGAATACCCTGGTCTTCCATGCCTTTTAGGGCCTTTAGTGCGGTAACATAGTCCCATCCTTGATTGGCATCGATGCGCAATGGCATCTCCGGCCCCAGTGCCTCCCGGATGCATCGAATGCGATCAATGTCCTCTGCGGCGGTGGTCCCCAATTTCACCTTAATCGCGGGGAAACCACGCTTCTTGAAATCGAGCGCATCTTGCACCATCTTGTCGGGAGTATTGATACCAATAGTACGATCTGTCAGTAACTTGCGTTTGCTACCCCCCAGCAGTCTATACAAGGGCAGATTTGCTGCCTTACCAAGAAGGTCATATAGTGCCATATCAAAGGCAGATATTACAGTTGGGTTCTTGGGAAGGTAGGCCATCAGCTCTTCCAGCCGATCCTCAATTTCCAGTGGATCCTTGCCAATCAACAGCCGTCCCAAATCTCGCGCAGCCGCCAGTACAGTTGCTTGTGTCTCACCAACGATTCTGGTAAACGGACTGGCTTCCCCTATACCGTATATCTGCTCGTCGGTGTTGATTTTGATAAAGACATTCTCGGCAACCTCAACTTCGTCAAGAGAAATACGAAACGGTTCTTTTAAGGCAATATTAGCCTTATACACATTTATACTCTCAATCTTCATACCCTACCCCTCCTTATTTAGCATACTTCTACAACCTCTGGACAATCGATGTACGTAAGTACCATTCACGGTTCAATCCAAACTCCACTCACCCTCGATTTCCGATCATCCGCATCGTTGACTGGCATCACATAGCCGGTCAATATCATCCCTTGTATGGGTTGCGGTAACAACTAAGCGCAAGCGGCCAGGGCTATCAGCTGTAGGATAATGCACGAATGGGACGATAATACCGGCTTTGCGCAGTCGCAGGTGAAGTCCCTTGGCACTACTCTCATCGAGATTAGAGATGAAGATGATCGGGGTTCCGCGAAAAACAGCTTCAAAGCCAAGATCCACCAACTTACCAATAGCGTATTTGGCGTTCTCCCTAAGCGTTTGTCGTAAATGGGGCTCTTGCATTACCAGGTTCACAGCCGCCAGAGAAGCACCCAGTACAGCTGGAGGAAGAGGAGTCGATCCGATATAGGTGGTCGCCATCTTACGGATCCTGTCACAGAACTCCTTGCTCCCTGCGACGAAACCTCCGAAGCTACCCAGGGCTTTGCTCATTGTTTCCGTCTGATAGACACTGGATGACTGGATATCATAGTGTTCGGGTGTACCACGCCCGTTTTCCCCCAATACAGCCGTTCCGTGGCAGTCATCGATCAGTATCCCGACTGCTCCTCCAGGCAAAACCTCGATCATCCTATCCAAAGGGGCGATCTCCCCCGTACCGGGTTCGACGCCATTGATCGCGATAATCGCTCGATTTAGACCGCGCAAGCTACGCTCCAAACCATCGATGTCATGGTGCGCGAAGAACCGGACTTCCCGTACAGAGCGTGGAATCGCCTCCACAATACTGGGGTGAGCCCACTCATCGCAAATGACAACGTCTCCGGGCCGAGCAAGAACGCTAAGCAGGATCTGATTGCCGATGTACCCCGATGCGTAGATACAGGCGTCCTCGGATCCTTTGAATTGGGCAAGTCTTCGCTCAAGCTCAAGATGTAGTAGACCAGTTCCACTTGTTTCACGCGATGCTGAAAAGCTTGTCCCATAATTGTTTACTGCTTCAACTGCTCCTTGTTGAAGTTCAGGACGGTTCGCAAAACCCAGGTAATTGGTTCCGCCAAAATAAAGGTATTCTCTGTTATTAAAGTTACTTCTTGTTTTTACGGGCCCAGTAAGCACTAGCTCTTCTTGATCGCGCATAGTTTTACCTTTTTTCCTTTCCTATGGCCCGCGGCGAAGGCGTGGGTCTAATACGTCTCTAACTGCATCTCCCAAGAGATTGAACCCCATCACGGTTAACAGAATCGCCAGTCCGGGAAACGTCGGATACCACCAATAGTCGCGAATGAAATTCCGCCCTACACTGATCATCGCGCCCCATTCAGGAACTGGCGGTTGGGCACCAAATCCAATGAAACTAAGCGTTGCCGCGGTAAGGACTACCTCTCCCAAGTCAAGCGTTGCCTGTACAACGATCGGTGAAATGCAGTTTGGAAGAATGTGACGGATCATGATGCGAACAGGAGAGGCCCCCAAAGCGCGCGCTGACGTCACATAGTCGATCTCACGGATGGCTAGAACCTGTCCCCTGGAGACCCGTGCGTAACGAGGCCACCAAATAACGACCATTGCAATAATAGCGTTCTCCAGGCTTGGTCCCAAGGCGGCTGCGATCGCCATTGCCAAAATCAATGCCGGAAACGCAAGGAACACATCATTTAAGCGCATGATTAGCTCGTCAACCCATCCACCGATGTACCCGGAGAGTATACCCAGCAGTGTCCCGATGCCGAGGGTCAATCCTACAACGATTATGCAGATCCGCAGGGTAATTCTGCTTCCATAGATCACCCGGCTTAGGATGTCGCGCCCGGCGTCGTCTGTGCCGAATAGATGAGACGTGCTTGGCGGAGACAATCGCTCTCTCAGACTCATCTTCGTAGGAGAATAGGGTGCAATGAGCGGAGCCAATATAGCCATGAGGATCAACAAACCCGTAATGAGAAGACCGAACAGGGCAAGGCGGCTCTTGCGAATCCCTCGGAACGCGCGCCTCCACTCACTCTCCTTACGAGATTTTCCTTTAATATCGGATCCTCGGGTCAATAAGAGCATATGTCACATCCACTAAAAGATTCATCATAATATAAATAAATGCAATGGCTAATGTTACTCCCATAACAGCTGGAAAATCTAGGGATGTCATAGAGCCAACGACATAATGCGCCATCCCAGGCCACGCAAAGATCAGCTCCGTTGCCACCGCCCCTCCCAACAGTTCGCCGTAGGCAAGCCCAACCACAGTCAAGGTTGGGATTAGCGCATTCCGCAGAGCATGTTTTGAGACCACCACTACTTCCGAGAGACCTTTTGCGCGCGCTGTGCGGACAAAGTCCTGATCAAAGGCTTCCAGCATACTGGATCGTGTCATCCGAGTCACCCTTGCCAAGACCGCAAATGCCAGGGCAGAAGCAGGCATGATGAGATGAAGCGTGGCGTCGCCGAATGCGCGCCAATCTAGAGTAAGCATACTGTCTAGCACATAGAGCCCAGTCACATAGGTTGGAGGTTCCCCACTTATCCGTCCCGGACCGGGAAGAATGCTCAGCTGCATATAGAAAACCATCATCATCAAGAGCCCCAACCAGAAGATCGGCATGGATACTCCGGTAACAGAGAACACACGACTCAAGTGATCTACCGCCCTATTCCGGTGTACTGCTGAGATAATCCCCAACGGAATTCCAAGGAGAACGGCGATAAACAGGGCCATTGTGGTCAGCTCGAAAGTTGCGGGAAAGAAATCTCGAATGTCAGCGATAACAGGGCGTCTTGTAAGGATTGACTTTCCGAAGTCACCGCGACATATCTGCACGACGTACATTCCAAACTGAACATGTATAGGTTTATCTAATCCGTAATCTTCTCGAATACGCTGAATAATCTCCGCCGTCGCCCGAGGTCCCGCAACCAGTTGAGCGGCATCACCGGGGACGATATGCGAGATAAGAAACGTAATAGCCAGTACGCCAAGGAGCGTCGGGATAAGGAATAGGAGTCTTCGCCCCATAAACGCGAGTAGATTCATGCATCTCCCAGAGAAAGCCAGGGGCCTGCGTTCCACAAGCCCCTAGCCAGCCGAAATGCCTACTTTTCTATGGATATATCATAGAAATTTGGCATGTTAAGAAGCATTGGGTTAAAGACGTAGCCCTTAACCCAATCTCGCATCGGAAGTTGATAGTTGGTCTGAAGGAGGTAGAGGTAGGGTGCATCGCTCGACCCAAGCCACTGTATCCCCCGGAAGAGCTCCATGCGGCGCGCGGGGTCAACCTCCAGTCGTTCTTGAGTCACTAGGTCGTCCATTACGGGGTTCTTATACCAAGCCCTGTTTCCTGGGAGACCCCAATTTTCGGAGAAGAACCAGTACCATGTGAACATATCGGCATCGGCATAGTCTGGTGTCCAGTATCCGTGAGACATGTCGAAGTCTCCCTGATCCAGTTTTGCGCGCAAAGTGGCCCAGGCGTAACTCTCAATCTCCACAGTGATCCCAATCTCAGCAAGGTTCTCCTGGATCGTGAGGGCCATTGGGCGCCACTCGGGAACAGTAGGTGAATGCATGAGTTTTAACGTAAACCCGTTCTCATAGCCTGCCTCTTCAAGCAGAGCACGTGCACGATCAAGATTCTGAGAGTATTGATACACTTGAATGTGTTCCGCAAAACCAATCGGAACCGGCCCTTCCATTTGCACAGCCGTCCCTTGCCAGAGGTAATCCAGGATCCCCTGGTAATCGATGGCATAGGAGATTGCTTGGCGCACACGCACGTCATTCAAGTAGGGTCGTTGGCAATTTAGATAGACATAGTGGCAGGCGAAACTTGGCGCCTCAAAGACACGAATCCCAGGCTCGCCTTTCAGCGCCTTGACCTGATCAACGGTAAGTTTCTCAGCAATGTCAATCTCACCTTTCTCAAGCAGCATACGTAAATCTTCGGGCTCCGGAATGTACTTGAGAATAACCTTGGCAAGCTTCGCAGGACCCCGCCAGTAGCCGTCATTTCTTGCAAGAACCATCCTCAGCCCATGGGCCCATTCGGAGGCATAGAACGGACCAGTCCCTGCCGTATGTCCCGCCAACCAGTCTTGTCCATAGTCTCCGTTAACCTCATGCTCCATGACACCTGGACTAACAATGCATCCCTGATCTGTAGCGAATGCAGAAAGGGCGGGAGCAAAAGGCGATTTCAGAGCAAAACGGATCACGTACTTGTCCACAACATCTACAGACTTGATAAAGCCGAAGGTCCCAGCTGGTCCCTTTCCAATGGCAAACAGGCGTTCAAAACTAAGCCGGACAGCCTCTGCATCTAGAGGTGTCCCATCGACAAACTCTACTCCTTCACGTAGATGGAACGTATACGACAATCCATCCTCAGACACATTCCATGTGGTAGCGAGCCCAGGAAGCAACTCGGTCGTCGCTCCCTTATACTCAACTAAACGGTCATAGCAATAGTAAATTGCTCTCCATGTATTGTTATCCATGCTGATGTGCGGATCGAGTGTCTCCGCTTCAGCAGTAACACCGAAGGTCAAGACATCGTCACCGTTTGCAAACGCGCCAATCCCCATCACCAAAACAAACCCCACTAGTAACAACAACACTGCCCTAGCTTTCATAGATAGTACCTCCTTAACATAAGTAAATGTGTTCGGCAATCAAGAACAAATGTAGGGCGCCTCACCTCCTTTCTGCGAATTCATCACCCCAGGCACATCTCCTCACATCAAGGCTTCGCTGATTTCAACATCACGAAACGAGACAACCAACTCCGCGGTTTCGCTCTACATCGTGAGGAACCATCTCACCTTGGTCTGTGCGGTATGTGTGGGGATTAGTTTCAGATGCCTCAATCGGTGGCCTAGTACTCATCATCCGCCACTTCCGATTGACGCTTTTACTTCATCAATAAACTTAAGAACATGTTCCCGCAATACAGTAGCGCACTCGGGCCCGTTTCGATCCTTCAATGCCTTATATAATTGTTTCCAGTCCTCTATCATAGCAGAGAAGACATGCTCGTCCCCTCTAACAGTGAACCACAGTCTTGTTATCTGATTCTGCACCGTTTTAGCAACCTTTGCCAAAGCACGATTCTTGGTGGCATCATAGACAACATCGTGTAACTGAGCATCTACTTGCATCACGTTTATCGATTTCCTTGCACCAACAAACTTCCCGAGTAGATCTTGAAGTTTCGCAAGCTCTCCCTTGTCAATCCGCCGTGCTGCAAGAATTCCTACTTGTTCAACTAGAATCAATCTGAGCTCAAAGATGTCCCTCAGATCTTGGAGGCTAATCTCTTTGACACGCGAGCTACTGTTTGGAACTCGGTGAACGAGCCCCTCATCATCGAGACAGATAAGTGCTTCCCTAATTGGAGTGGCGCTCACCCCAAGGTCCTCTGCCAACTCACTGATCGGGAGGACTTGCCCCGGACAATACTCCGCAAAGATAATCCGGTTCCTTAGAATCCTGAGCACATCTGTGTCTTTATGTATATTATTCATATTGAGATCATATCACCATGATATCATATTCCGCGTGACCTGTCAATGCCTCGCCCCCACAGAGATGAGTCAAGGAAATCTCCTGTGCAGTGTTCTGAAAATGGAGGCTGCCCCGCGCCTCTTCCATTTCGGCTCAGGCTTACTGGACAGTCGAAGCCTGCATGTAACGTATGAGGACTGTGCATAATACCGTCTTATTTGTGTCATGGAGAGGATTCTTACATTGCTCCTCGTGCGCGCAATCCGTACAATCTCCTGGTCTAAGGAGGTACAATGCTCAACGGCAAATGTGTGACAGTTATCACCGGGGGGGACTCATCGGAACGAGATGTATCGCTGGTCTCAGGTCAGTGTGTTTACCAAGCGCTTGTGGAACTGGGTACTCAGGCAACATTACTGCAAATTACTGATTTGAATGATCTGGTGTCAAGGCTCGATAAAATTGATGTGGCTTTCATTTGTCTCCATGGCGGTGACGGAGAAAACGGCAGAGTTCAACAGGTTCTTGAGGAGCATGGGATCCCCTATACCGGTTCCGGGCCAAATGCAAGCGCATTGGGTATGGACAAGCTTGCGTGCAAGCGCGTCCTTCGCTCCGTAGGCGTTCCCGTCCCACGAGCACTTCCCTATCAAGACGAAGATCTGGGAAGTTTTGCGGACACGGTTCTCATGCAGTTCTCTTTGCCTGTCATCATCAAATCTAACAGCCAAGGAGCAAGCATCGGGGTGAAACGCGTCGACACCGCTGAAACGCTGATCCCGACATGCAAGGTCATTCATGGAAAATTCGGCCCCTTCTTTGCGGAGGAGTTCATCTCCGGACGAGAGCTCACGGTTCCTGTTCTTCGGATAGATGGAAAGGACGAACCCCTCCCAATCATCGAGGTCCACATCAACACGGATTTCTTTAGCTACGAGGCGAAATATACTGAAGGATTGAACAAAATGGTCGTTCCTGCTCCGCTTGGTGATCGGTTTACAAAGGTTATCCAAGATATTAGTGTCAAGACGCATCAAATCCTCGGTTGTTGGGGGTTTTCCCGCGTGGATATACTTCTAACCGAAGAAGGGACTCCCTACGTACTCGAGACCAATACCCTGCCCGGGATGACCCCACACAGCGCGATGTACAAGTCCGCCGCTGTCATCGGCCTTGACTTCCCCCACCTCGTCGAGAAGATGCTCTTCTCAGCATTCGACCGACTAATGGCAAATCCCTGATCAGCTCTTTCCAATGTCAACGCGGGAAACGGGTGAACCGCTACCAAAGGACTTCAGTGAAGACACGCTCGATGTTCTGGTAGCAGACCTTCTCCACCTGATGGGTGCGGAGCCCGACTCGACAGAGCAGATCGGGAATCCTCACATAGTCGACAACCCCGTCTATCTCAAGCGGCAAGGGTACGTCTCCATCGAGATCACCGCCGAGGCCGATGCAGTCCTCTCCCCCGATATCTATCGCGTGACGGATGTGCTTGGCCACCCAGTCGATCGATGCCCGCGGAATCGTGGCAATCTGTTCGCGCATCCGCTTCGTCGCCTCGGGGGTTTCTCCTTCAGAGCGGAACTTTCTCCGGTAGGCCATCTCTTGCTGGTAAACCTCGGGGTCGAGGAATCCTGATGCGAGGTTGATCCCCATCACTCCGCCGCGATCGGCTAGGGTGCGGATCATCGCGTCGGTCAGGTTGCGCTTGCTCGGGCAGATGGCGCGGCAGTTGGAGTGGCTGGCGATGAACGGCCGCCTAGTGATTTCACAGACGTCCTTAAACGCAGAATCGGAGAGGTGGGAGACGTCGACCATCACTCCTAGTTCTTCTGTCAGTTCGACGAGCTTCCTCCCCTCTTCGCTAAGCGGAGTGTTCGTTCCAAACGCCGTTCCGGAGAAGGGGTTATCCTGCCAGGCGAGGATCAGATCGCGCACTCCGAGCTCGTAGAAATGGTGCAAGTTCTCCGCACGACCTTCCAGTGGATCGGCCCCCTCCAGACCGATCAGGGCAGCGATCGGGCCACCATCGCACGCCACACGCAGTTCGGATGCGGTGCGTACGACTTCCATCTTGCCCTCACTCTTTGCAGCCATCTCGTTGATGGTGCGGATCATCGCCTCGGCCGTCTCGCGTTCCTTCTCGGGATGGCGCTCGCTTAACACGAAGCAGGCGAATACCTGGGCACAGCTTCCGGCCGAGAGCATCCCAGGGAGAGAAAGGTGCCCGCTCCCCTCCCCAGTCTGAAAGTCGAGCGATCCGCCAAGGACCTTGATCACGGTATCGCAGTGCGTGTCGAAGAATTTCATCCGCGTGCGATTACTTCTATCTCTACCTGCGCTCCCTTCGGTAGTGCAGCAACCTCAATACACGCACGAGCAGGAAATGGATCGGAGAAGAATTCCCCGTAGACCTTGTTCATCGCGCTAAAATCCCCCATATCGGTGAGGAAGACGGTCGCCTTGACCACGTCGTTCATCTGCGCCCCGGCTGCGCTCAGTACCGCATTGACGTTCTCCAGGGTATGGCGCGTTGCTGCAGCGATGTCGTCGATGATCAGCACTCCTTCTGCATTGGCAGGAAGTTGCCCGGAGACGAAGATAAGGTCACCAGCACGTATCCCCTGGGAGTAAGGGCCCACTGCACCAGGAGCTTTGCTTGTTTTGATCGCTTTCTTTTCCATCACGAGATCACCCTTAATTCCTTTCCTGCTTTTTCGAACTTCTCAAGTGCAAAGTCGAGGTCGTCCTTGGAATGGGCCGCGGAGAGCATCACCCGGATGCGGGCCTTGCCGCGGGGGACAGTAGGAAAGGCGATCGCCGTACCAAAGACCCCTTCTGAAAAGAGCCGTTTGGAGAAGTCCCACGCCGTCTTGGCCTCGCCAAGCATCACCGGCGTGATTGGGGTCTCGCTCGCCCCGGTATCGAACCCGAGGGCTACCATATTCTCCTTGAAGTAGCGCGCGTTCTCCCACAGCTTCTTCACCGGCTCGTCGGTCTGTTGCAGGATATCTATCGCCGCGATGCACGCCGCGACATCCGGGGGCGTAGCAGCGGAGGAGAAGAGGAACGGTCGCGCTCGCTGCCTGAGGTACTCCACGATATCCGCGCTTCCGGCGACATAGCCTCCCATCACCCCGAACGCCTTGGACATCGTCCCCGCCTCGATATCGACCCGGCCGTGCAGTCCGAAGTGATCGACGATCCCCCGGCCGTGGCTCCCCAGTACTCCCTCGCCGTGCGCATCGTCGACCATAACCATCGCTCCGTACTCCTCGGCAGCGTCCACGATCCCAGGGAGCGGAGCGAGGTCGCCGTCCATCGAGAAGACCCCGTCGGTGATGATCAGCTTCTTCTCGATCTCCTTGTTCTCCTCAAGGAGCCGACGCAGTGCATCGACATCGCGGTGGGGAAAGATCACGCGCTTCGCCTTGGTGAGCCGGCAGCCGTCGATGATCGAAGCGTGGTTCAGCTCGTCGGTGAATATGACATCCTCCTTCCCCATGAGAAGGGGGATCGTCGCCAGGTTGGTGTTAAGGCCGGATTGGACAGATAGGGCCGACTCCGTTCCCTTGAACTCGGCCAGCTTCTCCTCCAACTCGATATGCAGACTCATTGTCCCGGCGATCGAGCGTACAGCGCCTGGCCCCACACCATAATCATCGATCGCTTTCTTCGCCGCCGTGCACAACCGCTCGTCGTTGGCAAACCCGAGGTAGTTGTTCGAGCACATGTTGAGCACACGCTTTCCTTCCACCACCACCCACGCTCCGACCGAGCTTTCGATCGTGCGGATGGTGTTGTAAAGCCCTTGTTCATGCAGGTTTTGCAGGGCCTGCTCAATGAATTCATGTTTTCCCATCGTTTACGGCCTCCTCCGGGGTTGATAGTTAAATACTAAGGGAACTGCTCCCCTCTTTCCAAGGAGGAAGGGAGCCATATAAGATAAGCATGAAGCATCGATACAGGAACTTCATACCGCTCAGAGGCAGATCATAGATTGTAATAGAACGAAAACTCGTAAGGGTGGGGCCTCCTACGAAGCTGGCTCTGTTCCTCCTTCTTTATCTCGATCCAGCACGCGATCTGCTCCTCCGCAAAGACTCCGCCTACGGTCAGGTAATCGCAGTCTTCCTCAAGAGCAGAGAGAGCTTCCCCGAGATCGTTGGGGGCTTGTGCAATCTTTTCCGCCTCTTCTGGGGATAGGACATAGAGGTCTTGGTTGTGAGGCCCGAAGCCAAGGTCCTTCGCGTTCAGGTTGCGTTTTATCCCATCGATACCGGCCATCAGCATCCCGGCATAAGCAAGGTACGGATTGCACGTTGCATCGACCGTCCGCAGCTCGATCCGCCGCTCTTCGGGTGTGGCGTAACCAGGGATGCGAATAGCAGCCGAACGATTCCCCTCCCCAAACGTCAACGATACCGGCGCTTCATACCCCGGGACGAGACGACGGTAGGAATTCGTTGAGGGGTTAGTCAACCCGAACAGGCTTCGCCCGTGTGACAAGATCCCCCCGATATAGCAAAGCCCTGCCTCAGAGAGCCCTCCATCCTTCTCGAACACGCTCTTCCCTCCGCTCGCTAGGTATTGGTGAACGTGGAGACCGGTGCCGTTCTCACCAAAGATCGGTTTAGGCATGAAGGTAGCACTCAACCCAGCCTCCTCTGCGAGATTGCGGACGATATTCTTGACGATAAGCGTGGTATCGGCCATCTTTAGCAACGAACCGAACCCTAACTCGATCTCCAGTTGCCCTAGAGAACCGACCTCATGGTGGTGGTACTTGACAGGGATTCCTAGTTCCTCCAGTCGCTTGCAGATCTCATTGCGCAGTGTGAACAACCGATCCTCAGGGGGACAGACGTGGTAAAAAGAGTACGCCGCAACGTCATTTAATGGTGTAAGCACATAGTAGGATTCACAAGCTCTGCTGCTATACTCGGCTTGGGAGAAGACGTAGAATTCAAACTCCGGGCTCAACATTGCAGCGTCTGCAATACCCTCGGATACGAGGTACTCTTCAGCCCGCTTGGCAACACCACGAGGGTCTCCGCTGAACGGGCCCTTGCCTCCAGCCAGGTGAATGTCGCTGATCACGGAAAGGATTTTCTCATCGTTGTGGGATACGACGGCGACCGTATCAAGATCCGGGCGCAGCACCATATCGCTTCCCTCCACACTCGCGTAGCCGAAGTTTGAGCCATCGAAGGCAATCCCTGTTGCGATCAACTGTGGGGTGAACCTTTTCGCGGGCACGGTAACATGGCGCCACCGTCCGATCAGGTCAACGACCCTGAAATCGACGAATTCGATCCCCTCCTGAGCGATGAGCTCTTTCAACGCATCGTATCTGCTCACTTCCTTACCTCGCCTCCTTACTGAATCTCCTATATTGCTCTGTTATCATCTTCTGCCAGACAGTTGCGATGGATTCATTTCCGGTGTAGATCGAGAGTTTGGAGTACATGCCGCTCAACGAGCTTACGGGCCTTTTTGCCGTTCCGAGCTTCCAAAGCCTCGACCAACTCCTTGTGTGCCTGAGAATCCTGCTGCCTGTCCTCCGCTTTTGGAAGCGCAGAAATCAGAACCATCTCCCACAATTGCTTGAGCAATCTGATCAGGTGCTTATTTCCACTTGCCTCAATAGCTACCCAATGGAAGTCGTGGTTGGCCTGACGGACCGATCCGATTGAGCTCGCTCGGCCTGAGGGAACCGTAACCGGGAGCAAGCGGCGCATTCTCGCTATATCGCGAGAGGTAACGTGATTGACAGCAAGCTCAACGGCCAAGCCTTCCAGAAGAGCACGCAACTCGTAGATCTCCTCCAGTTCGTGGAGTGGTAATGAGACAACGCGAACGCCCTTGTGGGGTTCGTGGGTTGCTAGGCCCTCGGATACGAGACGTGCAAGTGCCTCCCGAACCGTACGTTGGCTGACACCAAGATCCTCAGCTAGCTGCAGCTGATTGAGTCGCTTGCCTTGTTGGATATGTCCGGTGATGACCTCATTTCGGATCCGGTCGTACGCGAGATCAACAAGACTCTTGTCGCGTCGGATTTTCTCGATTTTCTGTGAACCTATGGAATTATTTCCCACTTCTCACACGCCCTTCGAATTATGAATCGAGCTTTATGCATACTGCCTAAAGCTGAACCATTTATCAAGTGCTTTTACGATGAAAACTCTGCCGAAGACAGACTGTTGCACAAACCCCTTCCCTTTATGAGTTGCGGAGCAAGGCTGGAGGCCGAACAGACGCTTTCCCCACCGAGAACCTGTCTGCCATCGTATTCTGACAGGCAGGCGCGGAGCACGCAGAGAGGGGGAGCAGGATTGAGTGATTGAACTTCCCAATCCCCCGATCATTCAATCTTCCGATCTCTCAATTCCTCAACGTCTCGAGGAAGTCGAACGCTGTTCGCAGGTGAGGGATGGTAATCGAGCCGCCGACCGAGAGGGCAATCGCTAGTGTCTCCTCGATCTCTGCGTAGCTCGCCCCCTCCTTCTTCGCTTGCAAGATGTGATAGGTAATGCAGTCGTCGCACCGCAGTACGGTGGAGGCGACGAGACCGAGGAGTTCCTTGTACTTCGCAGGGATCTCGCCCTCTTTGTACACTGTGTTGTCCAGCGCGAAGAACCGTTTGACGGATAGATCCGCTCGATCGAGAAGGATATCGTTCTGGTGGGCACGCCTGGCGAAGAATTCCTCGGCTTTATTCATGACTCACCGTTTCCTTTGGTTAAGGCCCCTGGTGGGTACGCAGGTGACTCTCCGCTGTTGCCAGGATGCGCCGTGCGTCCTCGTAGGTAAGGGTCTCGCGGGCCATTGCGTAGGGGAGCCATTCCCCATCGAGGTGCTCGTTCGAGAGGACCGGTTCACCAGGGAGGACACATCCGAGGAAATAGACGACCTCTTTCAGGAGCGACCGCCCATCACGGAGGAAGTGGTAGCGATTCACCTCGCGAAAACCAGGGATCTGTTCGATCGGATCGATCCCCGTTTCCTCCCGCGCCTCGCGTAGGGCCGCCTCCCTCTCTCCCTCCCCATCCTCGATCTGCCCCTTGGGAAAGCCCCAATGTCCACCGTTTTTATGGCGAAGAAGGAGGTAACGTCTCTCTCCCTGTTCGAACGCGTAGAGGACAAAGCCTGAAGATCGCTCTTCGGGCTCCTCCTCAGGTGATGTCGATTTCACGGTTGTCACGATCGAACAGACGGGGGTCGAGGCCGAGGCTCCTCAGTTCGCGGATGAGGACGCGGAACGACTCGGGGAGTCCCGGCTTAGGGAACTCTTCTCCCTTCAGGATTGCTTTGTACAGCTGGATCCGTCCGCGGGTGTCGTCCGACTTCACGGTGAGCATCTCCTGCAACAGGGCCGACGCGCCGTAGGCTTCGAGGGCCCACACCTCCATCTCCCCCAACCGCTGTCCGCCAAACTGTGCCTTCCCACCCAGGGGCTGCTGTGTGATCAGTGCGTACGGACCGGTCGAACGGGCATGGATCTTCTCATCGGCTATGTGTTCCAGTTTCAGGACGTACATGCTTCCCACCGTGATCGGCCGATCGAATGGTTTGCCGGTCCGCC
>Ga0315532_1002142_pt1 | contig 13862 bp, 8 predicted proteins | sample SalMarWE160370MG_FD_203082 | JGI IMG/M metagenome (GOLD analysis project Ga0315532, IMG submission 203082) | Salt marsh sediment microbial communities from the Plum Island Ecosystem LTER, Massachusetts, United States - Salt Marsh Sediment WE1603-70 ... | reverse complement strand
GGTCTGCTATAAAGATAATTATATGTAACTGTATATCAATGGTTTAAATATCAACAATGTTACTAACTTATTAACAATTAAGTGTTTGAAACTCCTCTGGACTTTTCGGAGTAGACTCAATAATCCATTATTCCAGTATCCCTTCACCTTTCATTACATCCCCCTGTCCCTTCGGGACATCCCCCTTCAAAGGGGGAGCCTTTCTATAAAGGTACCAGTATGCCAGCGGTATAAAGTACAGGCTTACCACCGTACCCAGGGCCATGCCGCCAATAATTGTCAGGGCTAAGGGTTTCTGCAGCTCCGAGCCTATGTCGGTGCCGAAAAGGAAAGGCGTCATGGCCAGTATGGTTGTCAGGCTGGTCATGATAATGGGCTTCAGTCGCCGGGCACCTCCCTCATAAATAGCCTCTTTCAACTTCATCCCTGAACGCCGCAGATGATTAATGGTATCTATCTTCAGTATTGAATCATTAATTATAATACCCGACATAACAATAATACCTATCATCGACATCAGGTTGATGGTGACGCCAAAGATCCTCAGCAGTAATAAAGCCCCGGCTATGTCAATGGGCAGTTCCAACAAAACCACCAAAGGCAGCTTGAGCGACTCAAACTGCGAGGCCAGGATGAAATATAACAACAGTATGGATATCAATATTATAAAAAACATCTCCCTGAAGATCTGCTGTCCCGAGATCAGTGATCCGGAAAAACGCACACTTATATCCTCGTCCCGTGTAACCACAGACCTTATCTCAGCCGTTAATTTCTCGGGTGAGCGGGTTTCGATATCCATGCTCAACGGTACATATTCACCGAACATACCTCCCTTGATAAACTTATAATCATGCTCCCTTTCTATATTCACCAGGTTACGTACGGGCACCTCCTGCCCCCTGGTATTCCTGACAAAGCTGCCGCCGATGATATTACTTATGTATTCCTGGTCCTCAACAAGCACTATAGGCAATATCTCATGCGAAGCTCTCAGCTCTCCTGCCCGGTTGCTGTTAAATGCTGTCTTTAACCTGTAATACAGTTCCTGGGGATTGACTTCATATAATAGTAATTTCTCCTGATCAATTCTGATTATTACCTTTTCACCTGTCGGAGGCATTGTAACCATTGTCTCAGGCCAACCTGCGTCCAGTGCAAATCGTATTCTTTCCACCCTGTCAAGCGATGGCACCCTGTCCTCCGAAAGCAGACTGAGGTGTACTAACAGGCTGGCTTCGGTGGCAGAAAATATCTTCTCAAAAACATTTTCCTGCGGTGTTATGCTAAGTGATGCTTCAGGGTAAACAGAGGAAATATAATCTCCTATTTCACTCCTGAGATCACCGTAAACAGAATAATCTTCTGCCTTCAGGTATATCTTCGACTGTGTATAGCTCTGGTCATAATCCCTGTTGAAGATAAAATCCTGCTCGCCTATAAAATTATTAGATTGAACAATCCTGTCGCTGCAGTGTGTAAGTATGTCCATCACCCTGTTGGTATTCTCATGCACATCAATATTCTCATTCCAGTCTATCAGCACTAGCATCTCATCCTGCTTTACCTCCGGTAGTCGTTCCTTTTCCATAAGAACGAAGAACCAGACGCTTACTGGTATAAGCAGAAGGAATAAAGGCATCATAACATTTCTGTACCTGAAGAAGAACTTCATGCCTCCCTCATATCTTCCTTCAAGGTTCTTAAAGGATATCTTTTTCACAAACCTGGTAAGTGCTCCCTCGCGGGGATTCTTGAAGAATTGCCTGAATAATGTTGGCAGCAACATTATCGAAACGGCAAAGGATACAAACAGTCCTATTGATATGGCAATAGCCTGGTCAAAGAAAAGGGCACCCGCTATACCGCTGAGAAAGATCAGGGGAATAAACACGGCACATGTGGTAAGTATGGATGAAAGCAAGGGGCGGATAACCTCGTTAGTGCCCATGACACATGATTCGGATACTGAAAGACCCTTGTTCATGTACTGGATGATATTATCGGTAACAATGATAGAATTATCTATCATCATCCCCACGCCCAGTATAAGGCCCGAAAGGGATACTATATTTATCGACAGGCCGGCCAGGTGAAAAAACAATATGCTTATCAGTACCGATGCAGGAATACTGATACCTATCAGCCAGGGTGAACGTCCGTCCCTGAGGAAAAAGAACATTACAAGAAAACCCATGGTGCAACCAAAAAGCAGGCTCATCTTCAGGTTCGACATTGAAAAGTCCAGTATCCTTGTCTGGTCCTGTGATATCTCAAATTGGATATCAGGATAATCATCAACAAATATACCTATCAGTTCAGCGAGATTATCCTCAAGGTCGGCCATCCTGGCGGTGGATTTTTTTATAATGGCAAGTGAAATGGATCGGCTGTCACCGTTAAAATACATACCTGTCAGCCTGCTCTGACGCAAACCTACTTCTGCCACATCCTTCATCTGTACAAGACGGTCACCCGCTCTCAGGTATATATTCGCCACATCATCAACGGTTTTCAGGTATGAACTGAACTCAAGATTATAAAGATACTTGCCGTCTTTTACCAGCAGGCTGCCTATATTAAGGTTATTCCTTTCTATGGCATTGCGTATATCGTTCTCAGAAATATCCAGGCTGCCGGTTTTCTCAAGGTCAGGCTCAATATATATTTCTTCCTTTACCTGTCCGGTAAGGTCAGCTATTGCCACCTCGGGAAGTTGTTCTATCCTTTTCTTTATAACTGTTTCGGAGAATTTACTGAGCTGGTTGAACCTCTCTTCCGAATACTGCTCTTCAGTAAGGCTAAGGTTAAGCAGGAAGACAGGTATATCAGTGGCGCTTGCTTTTACTATCCTGGGCCTTTCCAGATCGTTGGGGAGGGAATTCATGCTGCCGTCGATCTTCTCATTCACTTCCATAAAGGCCAAATCAATATCAGTCCCATATTCGAATTTAAGGAGGATGAGGGCGCTGCCGTTACGCGATTCGGATTCGATATCATCAAGACCCGGCACCTGTAACAGGTTACGTCTGAGAATACTCACAATAGAATTTTCTATCTCCCTGGCCGAATTATCGGGACGTGATACTGCCACCGTTATTTCAGGAATATCAATATCGGGCATCAGCGACACCGGTAATCGACCCGATGATACTATACCGAGCATAATGATGGCCACAAAGCTCATTATTACTGCTACAGGTCGGTGTATTAGGAATTTTACCATTTAGGTTTGTTGAATTGTTGAATTGTTAAACTGTTGAATTGTTGAGTTCGGGTATTCAATAATTTCCCCTCCTTTTGAAAGGAGAGGAAATGGCTGATTGTTAATATTCTATTTAACTTCATCATTCTACATTCGATATTCGTTATTCGACCCTTTTAGTCACTGCGTCTCTCAATCTCTTCGTCTCTTAGTCCTTCCCTGCTCCATGCTCCCTGCTCCATGCCCCCTGCTGACACCCATAAAAACAGGCAGAAACAAAACAAGTCCTATAATGCTGAAGATCAAACCCCCTATAGTGCCGGCTGCCAGTGAAAACCAGAATCGCTCATCCTTACCCGCCAGCAGGAAGGGTGAGAGACCGATTATCGTCGACAGTATTGTCAGGGCAATAGGTACGACCTTAGCATTATATGCCTTTATATACAACTTCAGTTTCGTCAGTACATTTCCTTTCTTTTTAAAATTATTATAATCGTTTACTATATACAGTGCAGAGTTAACCACAAGCCCGGCCAGTAATAACATAGCCGCCAGCACACCTTCATCGGGTCTGATATTAAATACATGAAATGTGAGAAAAACCCCGATAAAAGAGAACGGGATAAGACTTATTACCACGAGTGGCTGTGACAGCGATTCCAGCAATATTGCACATATGAAATATACTATCAGTATAACCAGGAATATAAGGTAGAAGTTACTCTCACGCTCACCCCATGAATACCTGTAATATGACCGGTCAGCCGAATAGCCGAGGGGCAGCAGTGCCTTAGTTTCCCTTATATTCCTGTCAAGTATAATATTTCCCAGTTCATAATTGCCTATAAAATCATACATCACCATTAATACATATTGCTGGTCCTCCCTGGTGATCTTATTGTCAGTAATATCACTTCTTATATCTGCAAAGTCCCTGAGCTTGACATATACTCCTTCCGGGGTGATAACAGGTGTATTTATCACCGTCCAGTAATCATATTCCTCGCTCTGTGCTGCCTTGATGGTCATCGGAGCCCTGAAATCATTTACAAAGGGATAGAGCGATGGTGATCTTGTCCTTGAATATTTCTGTATCTCCGTAAAGGCAAAACCCAGATCAGAATTATTGTTTGCCAGGAAGGCGGCATCAAGGTTAAGCCTGTTACGGGTGATCTTTTTGTTCTGGTAACGTTCACCGCTGCCCATGATATAAACCTCCTGTATACGGGGATGCTCCAGCAACCTTAACTTAAGATCTTCGGCATAGGTCATCAGTTCATCATAATTATACCCTTTCATCATCACAGCCCATTGTCCGCTTATGTAGTCGCTCCCCACCTGGTTGGAGAATGCCCTGCCTACACCCGAAACCATTACATGGTATGAACCTATGCCCATCATAAAGTCCTCTATCCTTATCTTGAGTATATACGGAAAGATCCCGTTCTCTATTTCTGGATCGAAAGTAATACTCATATTAGCCGACTCTTCACTATAAATGCTTGTGTTAAACATTTCTATTTCTTCATAGCCGGCCAGCATGTTCTCCACCCTTGTGCATATATCATTCAGGTGCTCTATGGTAAGTCCCTCCTGGCTCCTCCCTATCCTTACATTCAGTCGCGTACGCACCTCTTCATCGCCTCCTCCGTAATAATAATATCCGAATGAGGATGAGATCTTATCGGCAAAGAGGCGCAGGCTGCCACCGAGCACTTTTTCAATTACCGGCCTTATATCCTGGCTGAATTTCCTGGCACCGATGCTTTTATTATAGACTTCCTGGAATGGTGTGAGTTCTGTTTCCAGAACCGGTGATCCGTAATACCTTGTATCGTCCTCTACGGGCAGCTTATCCGGAACCAGGAATAAGGGCAGACCAAAACCCAGTATTGCAATGATTATCAGAACCACCCTGTACCTGATCCCAAGATTTATATATTTTGAATAAAGTGAGCTTATGTGTATTATACGTCGCTTACGCTTTACAATCCTTGCATTTCTTTTGACCGGGAGTGGTATTTTATCCAGCAATGAAGGGATGAAGAACAAAGCCACTCCCAGCGATACTATCAGGTTTACAATGAATACGGCAGCAAAATCAGCCAGTTTGACTTTCGATTCTTCATCAAGGAAGAAAATTACCGAGAGCGCCCCGACAGTAGTCAGTGTTGCCGCCATTATGGCAAGGAATACCAGTTTGTTCTTATGATGCCTAAGGTGGTCGGTCATCACTATGGTATTATCGATAATAATACCGAAAGAAACGGTAATTCCGGCAAGTGAATACAGGTGCAACTCCAGCTTGAGAAGGTAATAAAAGATAAATGCGATGGCCAGGTTAGCCACCAGGCTGATGGTTATTATGGCAAGGTACCTTATCTCCCGGCTTATTATGAAAACGAAAAGCAGCAGTAATATAACAGATGCAATAGTACGGTATAAGATCTTGGTAAGTTCTTCCTTAAGGGTTATTGTGGCATCGTAACTTATCCGTGCACTGTATCCGGGCGGCAGGTCTGCTGAAATTTCCTTCATGGTGTTCTTTACTTCATCGGCCACCTTTATATTATTAACGTTCTTTTCTGCCCTTATAACCATGTTTATGGTGTTCAGGCCGTTTATCCTGTAGTAAGTGCGTGCATCCTGTTCAAGGAGTCTTACCGATGATATATCCCCTAGGTGAATGATCCTGTTATCGCACCTGGCAACTGGAACACCGGCCCATTGGACCTCCTTCTTGCTGTTACCTTTTAGGGTGATATATGTTCTTATATTATTACCATAAATATCTGACTCAAGGGCCGAGCCCATCTCATCCTCCAGAAGATAATTGCTTATCGCCTGTCTTATGGTATATGCCGACAGGCCAAGAGTTTGTATCTTATCCTGGTCATAAACCAGCTCCCATTCAAGGTTACTGGCTCCGTACACATTAATGTCATATACACCATCAACCACCGCGAGCCTCGATTTTATCTGCTCCTCCGCCATCTTTTGTATATACGAGGGGCTTGCCGTTCCGTTTATCTGGTATACGAGTATATCCGTGCCTGTATCATTATCGGGCATGCTCATCCGGACTACCGGGTAAGACACCTCCGGTGGCAGCTTATGCCTGGCCTCCCTCAGCAGTGATGCCACTTCGAAGCGTTTTGCCTGCAGATCCGCATTCCTGTCGAATTCAATACTTATAGACCCCGATCCGTTCTGTGTTGTCGATTCTATTCTTTCAACCCCGGGAACCGTTGACACTACACCTTCCAGTATCGAGGTCACCTCCTGCTCTATCACCCGCGCAGGTGCCAGGGGCCATGACCATGATACTGTCATCTCAGGCATGTAGCGTGTCGGATTAAGCTGAAGAGACAGCACAGGTATAACGGCAATACCTATTATGATCAGCAATACGAAAATTATATTGATCGTAAAAGAAGAAAAAGCCTTAGTATGGGATCCTGCACTCACTTGTTCTCTTCCGTAACTATTGTTTCATGGGCCAGGTTAACATTTCCTTTGTATATTACCAGGTCACCCTCTTCCAGCCCTTCGGATATTGAGAATGAGTCGGAGCTTTCAAATTCAGTGGTAACATACTTCCATATTGCCAGGCTGTCCTCGCGAACAAACACCACATCGCGGCCCTGGCGTATTACCAGGGCTTCCTTGGGGATAACAAGGCGATCCTCAACGGGTTTACGAATAAGTATTTTTACGTTCATACCCTCCAGCAGCCTGCCTCCGTTTTTGAGTTCAGCCCTTACCTTTACCATCCCATTCTCATCCACCAGGGGATTGATCTTTGTTATATGCCCGGTATATTCCGTACCATCATTGATAAATGGTATTATATTTACCGGCATACCCCGGTTGATAAACCCGTATTCCGATTCCAGCACCGGGAATTCCACTTCAATAGCTGAATTATCGATAATCTTACACAGGCCATCATTATAAATACTGCTTGGATTCCATTCCTTGGCTTCCAGGTTTGCAATATTACCATCTATCGGTGCATATATTTTCGTATGCCTGAGGTTGTACTCAGCTTCACGCAGGCTGGTCTTGGCATCTATCAGTCCGCTTCTGATCTTACTCATACGGATCATCTCTTCACCCAGTTCAGAAGTATCGGTAGTACCATGAAAAGTAATGAGATCATCTTTAAACTCAATCATTGCTTTTTCGAGTTGCTGCTTTGCCTTTTCGTACTGGATACGGTAGTTAAAATCTTCCAATTCAGCAAGTAGATGTCCTTTTTTAACATGGTCCCCGTTTTTAACATGGATCCTTTCAATAGTGCCGTCCACCCTGAAAGGGACGGTTGATATTCTTTTGGCGTACGCCTTACCATTGGATACCAGTTCATGGTAGAAAGTAGTTCTTTTAAGTTCCGTGGTAGACACCGTTACGGCATCCCTCACTGACGAGCGCCTGGCCATTTCCTCGCGGTTATCTTCTTCCCGGGTTTTGCATGTTTGCAGGGATAGTATAATCAGAAATACTAACATTCCCTCGAAAAGGTTTTTCATGTTTTTAAGGTTATTTAGGTTTTCTAAATATATGAAGTTTATTACAATCAATTATTATTTGGCACAAAAAACAAGCCATGAAATTATGTTTTCATCCTCACAGACATTGATTTAACAAAACAGGCTTTAAGATATAAATTTTTTTATCATCCTGCTTTGCCTTCTTAAGTAAAAATTTGCGGAGGGATCTAATCCCGTTCATTCTGTTTTCTTAACTTTACAATATAATGCAGTACAGTTAATAAATCTAAATATGCCAACAGGTTATTTTGATATTGAAGAAGCTTTCAATGACTGGGAAAAAAGAATTACCGCAACAAAAGATCTTACCAAATCTGATATCGAGGAACTTAAGGCTCATCTGGAAGATGAATATAATACCCTGGTTAAAACAAATCTTAGCAAGAAAGAAGCTTTTCTGGTTGCCTCAAACCGCCTGGGCACTGAAAAGGACTGGGGTGATGAGTTTGTAGAAAGTAATAGACAAATAAATGAGCTAAAGAATGTTGCTATTGTTTGTACAGGAGTTATAATTTATTTATTTACTTATTATTTAATCAGACTTATTGTTGCTTTTATTTATATAATAAGTATTCGATCTGATTATGACCTTATTAAAGCGACAATCATGAGCAAAGTTGTTGTTTATGGTTTCCTGATAATATTCGGGATCTTTCTCGTTTCTATTTTCCTGAACCAGGGAAAATTCCTGCATAAAAGGATCAATAAACTGGAGATATATTCAAAATATCTAATAGTGATTGTCATTTTTGCATTGTTTCTGGGAATTATTAATCATAGTATAATACCGTTACTGGAAAATTACACACGAATGGCGGGGGGAAAGAATGTCCTGGATCATTATTTCCTGCTTAGGAGATTTGAGTATATTTATTTTGTACAGATAATATTTGCATTTATCCTAATATATATAAAGGTTATTAAAAAAACAGAACTGCCAACATAATTTATCTTGTATAACTGTTTGTAAAAATATAATTAATTAATATATTGCAGATATATATATTCAATACAACTTATTATGAAAGTCAAGACTGTAATTTACATTCTCTTAATTTGTATTATATGTGGTTGTGAAAATGATAGTGAACCTCTATTCTCCTTTGATCCTGTAAAAGACTCCTATGTAAAGAATAATATTCAGGAACTTTCAACGCTGGAAATTCAGGATATAAGTGCCCTGTCTAAAGAATTACAAAGGGCCGTTTACAGAAGCTATACACCCGAAAAAAGATATGAGTTATGGACAGAAAGGCTTAACCTGATCCTGTATACTGAAGAATGGACAAATGAAGAAACGATCCATATAATTTCATTAATTGATTATTTATGCCCGGAGGTTTTTTCCGGAGATGATACTAAATTGATCGAAAAAGGTATTGATCTTAACTTTTCTGATCACTGGATGAAATTTGGATATGATAATTTGCTTTGGGATGTTAATAAAATGGCTTTCGTTATATCTTCTCTGGATATTTCTTATTCTGAATTTTTGCATACTGTAAAAGGGATCAAAGACCTGAAAAAAACAGCTAAGGCCGGTAGTGAAACCTGTAACTGCAATCAATCCACCAGTTTCTGTTATCCGGGTATGTGCAATGATACAGGTTGTAATAAGACTAATGGTGGATGCGGCTGGCTATGGCTTCAAGAATGCAATGGTGAATGCCTGCTGGAACAATGACCTGAAATGAAACCTTTACGTTCAATCACATCTCTCATTTCTGCTTTCCTGGTTGGATTAATAATATTTATCACTCCCCTGGCATATAATACCACCCTTGCACAACCATCTGACGGATATCTTATATGTTTAGTAGCCGGTACCATTATATTAACATTGTATTTGATTATAAAAATTCTATTCAGTAAGGGATTCTATTATTTCGGTCTTAGCATGCCGGATCTTTTACTTATTTTGCTAGTGGGAACATGTGCAGTTTCTATATTTATAAATAATTCCAATATCTCTCTTGAATCAGTACTCAAGTTGATAGGGTTAATTATTATCTATATTACTGTCAGATCGCTAAAACCGGAACAGACAGCTACTATTCTTTTCTTTATTATTTTCAGTGGTATTTTACAGGCTATTTACGGCAATCTTCAACTTTACGAACTGTATCCTTCGCATCATTATCAGTTTAAAATTACCGGAAGCTTCTTCAACCCAGGTCCTTATGCCGGCTACCTGGCTGTTGTATTCCCAGTTGCTCTGGCTTTGTCAGCAAGAAAACCAGATGCCGGTGCAAACAGGTTGTACCTTATTATAAAACAATTATCAGTTTTAAATTTTATCCCTGTATTACATTACTTTTACCTTGCAGCGCTTATACTTATACTTATTGTTTTACCGTCCACTCGCTCTCGTTCCGCATGGCTCGCTGCTATTATATCCTCCTGTTTTTTAATAGCAACATTTATAAAATCCGGAAAGACAACAGATAATTACTTCCGTGAAATAATTCCTTTGAAATTAAGTATCAAAATCAGGAGTCCTAAAATAAAAGTATTTCTGATTGTATCATTTGTTATCCTTATCTGCACTTCTGGTATTTCACTTTATTACATGAAAAAAGACTCAGCCGATGGTCGTTTACTTATCTGGAAAGTTACTACTGAAATGATAGCTGATAAACCTGTAACAGGGCATGGACCAGGAGGTTTCGAAGCGAATTATATGAATTATCAAGCAGATTATTTCGCCGGAAATACTGATTCTGAAAAAGCTTTACTTGCCGGCAACAATAAATATACTTTCAATATATTCCTGAAATTACTGACTGAATATGGTTTGATAGGTTTTATAATAGTTTTATTATTACTTTATCATATATTCTTTGGGAATACTATCAAAAAAGGAGACCATTTTACTATAAATGCAGCTAGAGCTTCGATCCTGTCAGCTATAATCTTTGGAATGTTTTCCTACCCGGAGGATATCCTCCCTTTGAACGTTATTATAGTAACAGCACTAGCTCTGGTTACAAGCTACCTGAAACCTATATCTTTTACACACAGTAAGACAAATAATAAGCCGGTTAGTCAATATTCAATCAGGAGAAAAAAGCCTGGAAGGATTATCATGGTCTTAGTTCTGTCATTTTTATTCATGTTTTCTGTCCTGAAAGGAACTAAACTTTATAAAGCCTACCAAAATTGGACTACTGCATATAAAATATACCAGATGGGAGCATATAAATCATGTATTGATGATTACAGAAACGCATACCCGGCACTAAGATATAATGGAGACTTTCTACTTAACTATGGCAAAGCCCTTTCAATGGCAGAAGAACATGAGGAGGCAATCAGAATATTAAATGAGGCCGGAATATACTATCCAAATACAGTAATGTTCACAGCTCTTGGAGATAGTTATAAAGCGTTGGGTATTTATGAAAATGCAGAAGAAGCATATATCAAAGCAATGAATATGACCCCGGATAGGTTCTATCCTGAATATCTTCTTGCAAAATTATACTTTGATACCGGTAAATTGGAAAAGGCTATTAAAACAGCAACTAACGTTTTAAATAAACACGTTAAAATACCTTCACCTGCAATAGAAGAAATTAAGACCGAAATGAAGGAACTAATTACAGAAGTAAATAATAAGTGACAAAAAAGAGTAAAATAAAGATAATTCATTAAGTATAATAATTACATCATGAACAAAATAATCATTTTCTTGACTATATTATCAATTACATGCTTAAACGGATGTTTTATGCAATCAGGAAATAAAAATGCTGTAATTAAATTTGATTCCACTGAATTTACATTTGGAAAGCTGGAAATAAATGAAAATGCTACCTGTTCATTTTCATTTATCAATAAAGGAGACTCCCCGCTTCTGATTTATAGAGTTGAGACAACATGTGGTTGTACTGTACCGGAATGGCCTGAAAAACCATTACCAGAAGGAAGTAAGAATGAAATAATCGTTTGGTACGACACATCCCGACCGGAGGTTTTTAGTAAAAGTATATTTGTTCATTATAATGGCCAGGACTCACCTGTGAAGTTAGTAATTAAAGGTGAAGTTGTTATAGGAAGCAATTAATCTGGAATTGCAATAAAACACTGGACAAATAGTTAAGTCACTCTGCCAAATCTTGGGTGTATGACTTCAAAGTAAGTTGGACCCAATAAATGTATAAACTAAGTGGTGATTTTATTATTTTATAAACATCTAAATGAATCACCATGAATCAAAAGAAAAGTCCGGAAAAAGTTGTTCGAGAAATCAAACGCAAAACTCGTCGTAAATTTTCAGCAGAAGAAAAGATTAGGATTATATTGGAAGGCCTCCGGGGAGAGGAGTCTATTGCTGCTATTTGCCGCAAAGAAGGTATTCATGCTAACTTGTATTACAACTGGAGTAAATCCTTTTTAGAAGCTGGTAAGAAGCGATTAATGGGGGACATCACCAGCATTGAGTCAACGTTCTTTTAATAATGGAAAATAAGTATTAACCTTGCATTAAAGTGGTATACTTTTGAAGTGAAATAGTGGTATGTTTTAACCACGGAGTAGAGTGATACCACCCACCGGCAAAAAATGATACCACGCTAGAAAATTTACAGACATGATTCATCAGTTTTCTTTCTGAAATGAATTTAAGGCAAATCAAGAACCTGTCAAGGCTATACAAAGCTCCACTTCGTTCCGGCCTTGACAGAACCTTTCTTTGCTCTTGATCAGTGATTTAAGAAAGGAAAAGACGTGGAAGAGAAATTAGTATAGATATTTGTGTCTTACATAGAAGATAGCTTCGTTTGTTGTGAAACAAGCTACTTGTTAATTCTATTAGCCGAAAATGAGTTCCAGAAGAGAATGAGTCAAAAAGATTCCTATATTTGATTATGCGCTGGCAGAGATCCGCATCAGGTAAGGTAGTATCAAGTAGTTCCAGCGGATGAAATGATAGAGTTGCCGCGCGGCAACAATACAACCAGCAGTAAATCAATCGATTATATTTCTCTGTAGTTAGAATTAGTTATAGAAGTGTATATATCTTGATTCTCAGTTTCTTATGGTGTGGTAAAATGAAGAGCGTCTACTAATATTCAAGTTATCAATGAGATAGACAGCAAAGCAATATCAGGTCCTTGTCATTTACAGTACTCAGAAAAAGTTGCTTGTTTTAAATCAAAATCTGCACCTGAAAATCCTCACCGGAATAAAGTAAAAACACCCCTCTGGAATCCTGCATCAATTCAACAATATAGAAGGATGGTATCAAAAAGTGTAGTTTGGTGGTAACATTTAAGTCCGTGGTTAAAAGTATGGTTTTCAAGTGAAGGAAACATCATTTCCTGTATTGATTCTCTCTCTTGTAGGGCTTCAAGGACAACTTTTGTTTTGAAACCCGTACTGTGTTTTGTTCTTTTTTTCATGACAACAAGTTTATTAAATTTCTAATTATACTTGTTGTCTAAGTTCTGGGGCTTATTTAAGTCTAACCAAAAATTATTGAACTCTTCCGTAGTGATTTTTCCCTAATTTAAGATAAAATGATAAAATACCTTATTGTTTTCAAAACCGTGGCTGAAAGTTTAATAATTCTCAAAATAAAACTAAAATATAATAAATATATTAACATATTATTTTGATAAACAATGTATATATATTAACTTTGCTTAAGAATAATTAATTAACCTTCTATAAAATCATTCTGGTAATGAAAAAACTGAGCTTTCTTTTTATTATTTTATTTGGAATTGGGTTACTAAGTGTCAACGTTTACTATTCAAGTAACGAAAAGGCAACCTCCAAGGTAACACTTGAATTAAAAACTAAGACTGCAATAGCAGAGGATTTAGAATGTTCTCAATATGATTATGACGATTATATTTTGAAATTAGTAACATGTTGGCCATGTTTTTGGACACAACACCTAGTATGCAAACCTTACAGTGGTAAATGTTGTGATCCAAGTGAGCAAACAGCATGTGAATGCCAGTCCTAAATTTTATTTAAGTGCGTTTATAATTCAATACTGAATCTCCCCCAATAAACCGGACGGCAAGTTAAGCTACAAAAAAGTAGTAAATTGCCATGATGACACGAGAAAGACAAAAGTATGATCGAGAGTTTAA
>Ga0315532_1002137_pt1 | contig 13870 bp, 11 predicted proteins | sample SalMarWE160370MG_FD_203082 | JGI IMG/M metagenome (GOLD analysis project Ga0315532, IMG submission 203082) | Salt marsh sediment microbial communities from the Plum Island Ecosystem LTER, Massachusetts, United States - Salt Marsh Sediment WE1603-70 ... | reverse complement strand
GAATCAGGCGTTCCGCTGAAATTGCAGACAACGGCATCAGCTTCCTTAGTTGTACCTTCTATATAAGGATAGTTGGTGACAACAACGATTTTTTTCCCGGCCGCTTTTAACTTCTTGACAAGTAACTGGTTGTTCCCCGATTTGACAATTCGGGCGTAATAATTGGTCATAACTACAAGGTCCACCTGTTTGGCAAGCTCGAGGCACTCGGCAATTTCATCATCAAGTGCTGAAAATTCCGTATCGACCAGAATCAGATTTTCATTATATTCCACCATGTCCTCGCAGAACATATGCTGGTGCATATACGGGTCTTTTCCGCAAAATTCGTAAGGAATGCGCTGCTCGATGACTAACATTTTCTGCTTTGGATTCAAAGGCAGCAGCTTCTTGTCGTTCCGCATTCTGATCAGGGCCTTTTTCGCTACGTCCCAGGAGAAATCTACAACTGGTTTACCCAGGGCGTAGTCTTGCGCTTTCTTCGGGTCCTTCTTGCCTGCGGTTTCAAACAGGCCCTGGTCATACTTCATTCTTAGAAGATGTGTAACAGCTTCATTTAGTCTTTCTTCAGACAAAAAGCCCGTCCGAATGGCCTCTATAATTCCAAAGAAGCATTGCGACCTCGATTCATCATCAGCCTTCAAGAGTATCGTGTCACAACCCGCCTTTATCGCCATCGCACAGGCTTGCGGAAGCGGCCATTTTTTAAGGATTGCCGCCATCCCGATAGCATCGGAAACAATCACGCCGTCGAAGCCCAGCTCTTCTCTTAAAAGCCCGGTAAGCAGCTTCTCCGACAAAGTCGTGGGGAACTTAGCATCATACGCCGGGTAAACGGAGTGACCCGTCATAATGGCCATTACACCCGCGTCTATCGCGGCTTTAAAAGGAACCAACTCAACTTCGTGCATTCTCTTCTTGTCAGCCTTGATTACATCCAGCACATCGTGAGCGTCGGTTGCCGAATCGCCTCTGCCGGGGTAGTGCTTGGCGGTCGCGGCGACGCCGCCATCCTGTAAACCTTTTACAAAAGCGACGGCGTGTTTTGCACAGACCTGCGGGTCGTCGCCAAAAGACCTGACTCCGATTTCAGGATTCTTGGGATTGATATTCACATCACAGACGGGCGAATACATCTGAGTTACGCCGATATTGCTGAGCTGCCTGGCGATAACATTATTGATTTTGTAAGTCATTTTTGGGTCGCCGATAGCGGCCATACCCATTGGAGGCGGGAACTGCCTTATGCCGCCGGCCATATAATCGTTCTTAAAATCACCCTCGAAATCGATGGTCATGTGTAGCGGAATGCCTGATTTCCTTTTAAGTGCGATTTTCTGCAATTTATTCAAATCTTTTGTGTATTCTCCGGGCGTGATGCTGATACCAAAGGTTTTGCCGGCAAAATATGTATTCGATATGGTGAAGTAATCTTTTGGGGGCTTGAAATTTTTGTCGATCTGGGAATTGCCCCAGTAAAGGTTTTTGCAGGTCTCGACCGCGTATGGCTCAAGGCAAAGACCGCCGCATTGTAATCTTGTGATTTGTTCAATTACGCTCGGCGTTATCATTGCGCCTCGCCGGGTAAATGTTAAAACCTGGCCGACCTTTTCCTCCAGGCTCATCTTCGCCAACTTTTTGCTGATAAATGCATCTCTTCCGGCTACGGCTCGGCGCTTCGCCGAGACGAGTTTCGCATTGCTTTTCTTCGCCATTTTAATCTCCTGTTTTTATGTTCAGTTATGATTCCCATTTTCCTTTATTTTCAGGGCCAACCCAGAACTCACGTTCTTTCTTCCAGTCCTTCTCATCGATTTTCAAATCCTTTGTTTTCCAGCCCGATTCAATCCGTTTTGTCAAATCCTTGAATCCTTTATTCCATGTAAGGCCGTCGGGAACGGTGACGTTCATACTGCCGGCGGCGTTTGCATATCTCAAGCAGGATTCAATAGTATGGTTCCAGACAAAAGCGGAAAGAAATCCTGCGATTGCCGAATCGCCGGAGCCAAGCGCTCCCACAAATTTTTCTTCCTTGTAAACAGGGAACCATAGCTCGCGATTCGCCCAGTTTTCAAGGTCGGAACATCCTGCTGCGCCCATTTTCTTAAGCCGGTCTTTATCAGCGGTTCTAACATACAAGCCTCTATGGCCGCATTTGATCATAGCTATTGCTGTACCCATTTCTATTAAATCATTTCCAACGGTGGAAATCTCTTTCACCGTCAGATGGTCGAGCACGCTGTCCTTGGGGCCGAGCTTTGCTTTCTTCTCAAGAAATTTTTCTTTATAAAGAAAATAAAATATCTCCTCTGCGCTCGGCACCATAATATCCGACAGCGGCACCCAATCTGTAAGGATTGCTTTCCAGTCACGCTGGCCCGCATAACTATTTACATCAGGAAGTGAAAGATCGAGCGCGGTTGTTGTCCCCAATTCTTTGGTCTTTTTAAGGATTTTTGTTAGCTCAGCACCCGTGTTTTCATAAAGCTTTCTCATCCAGGGTGGATAACCGAAAAGCATTAGTTTTGAACATTGCACAAGGTCGAAATCCATATCATCGTAGCCGAACGTATCATTCGCGCCGCAATGATGTAGATAAAAACGGTCTATGCCGGGGATACAAATCGCGATGGTATATGATGTCGATTCGCCTTTAACCTGATGAATGCCCTTGAAATGCCCCTCGTGTTCCTCATACCATCGGATAATCTGGTTGCCGAAATCATCGTCGCCAACCTTTCCGATTAGCTCGGTTTTTACGCCGAGCCTTCTTATGGATACGCCGGCATTTGTAACGGGACCGCCTCCCACAACAACGCATTGGCCCATATTTATCATCTTGCCGGGGACAAGAACGTCTGTCATCTTGTCAACTTTTCCCTCGATTGTAAAAGCCGGTATCAGGTCAAGGCAGGTATGGCCGGCAGCGACGATTTCAATATCTTTCGTATTCTTCATTTAGGCTCCTCATAAAAAATTTCGCAGAATAATACCTTATAGTATCTTAATATTCAAGTCAAAATTACAAAAATAGGATCAAGATCAAAACACGGATCTTAGTATTAAAAAGACGTTTGCCTGGGAAAGTGCACGAAAAGAGAAGTAACCACGGATTTCACGGATGACACGGATTTTTGTTATTAAATTCAGTCTTCAAATCGTATAGTAAAATCTTCGTTTTTTGAAATCGACTTATACAGTTTTTTCTCAATCGAAAATCGACAATCGGAAATTGTAAATCTTAAATTCTGTCCATTAATTCTGTCTTCTGTTTTCTGTCTTCCGTCTTCTGTTTCTATCTTGACATTTTATCTCCGCTAAAATAAATTATTAATGGTAACTTTTCATGGCGAAACGGGAAATGTTATTTATTATGTTAGCAGTTAAATCGATATGGAAATAGTGAAAAGCACACGCCATCAAAAGATCATCGGTGATTTCGGTGAGGCTCTCTTATGCAATTGGCTATCCCGTTCAGGTTTTGAGGTCACTATAGTTGACCATACTGGAATTGATGTCCTTGCTTATAATTTAAAAACGGGAAAACGCCTCGGTATTTCGGTGAAGTCTAGGACAAGATCAAAAGGTACTGAAACCGACGCTGTTAATATATTATCGTATCAGAAAGGGAAGAACGATAGACAAAAAGTGCTGGATGCTTGTAAAGCATTCGCAGCCGAACCGTGGATAGCAATATATGTAGAATCCACTAATTTCTCCGATTTGTTTTTGTTAAGTCTCGAACATTATGACCATAAATATCGTGCTAAACAAAAGCGTGCGATCGATGTTTGGAAAATGGGCCAAAGATATGTAGAAAGATATAAATCGGATACAAAAGTCCGGCATATTCGAATGGATTTCTCTGGAAATTCGTGGAAATGGTCATAAATGAATCAAATGCTAACTATCCCGTTTCGTTCAATTGTTGCCGCGGTGATTAGCGTGATGCGAAATATCGAACCCCACACTTTTTTACGCTTTTTGCGGCAAAAAATTATAACCGTCGCCGATTCGGCGACGGCTAAACAAATTATAAATTCCGCGTTAATCCGCGTTAATCCGCGGTTCAACATCTGCTGTTTGACATACGGCGTAAAAAGCTGGCTTGGGTTTGCAGTGATGGTCGAACAGCATAGGATAATCAGACCGGCCGCTTATGGGCATATAGCTTCGCCATGATTGGCCATCGTGGACACCCCAAAATGTCACCCGGCTGACTCCCCCCTTAGGGGGGGCATGCTTGTCCCCGCGAAAGCGGGGATCACGGTGCTTGTGGAATAGCGAAAACAATTCGGCATAACGATTGGCTAAGTCTTTTTGAGCAGAGTCCGGCAGGCCATCCGGGTATGGATTGTGTTTCTTCTGCATTTCAGGGCTAAAGGAGGCCAGGTCCACCAACTTGGAATCGACAGGATAAAAAGGAAGCACGCCTACGTCCAGCTCCGTCACCATCAGCTTAACGCCCAATTTAGAAAGAGCCACGATAGAGGCCTCAAGCTCTTCGATACGCGGATAGTCGAGAAAGTAGTGTCCCTGTATGCCGAGGCCGTCTATGCGGACGCCTTTTGATTGCAGGTCGCGAATCAGTCGAATGGTGCCTTGGCGTTTGGCCTCTTTCTCAAGGTCATATTCATTATAATAGAGCTGGGCGCTGGGGTCGGCCTGGCGAGCGTATTCAAAAGCTTTAAGCACATAATCTTCGCCGATAATCTCAAGCCATTTGCATTTACGAAAACTGCCATCCTCTGCGATTGCCTCATTGACGACGTCCCAGCCGTGGATTCGCCCTTTGTAACGGCCCATCACGGTGAAGATGTGTTCTTTCATTCGTTCAAGCAGTGCCTCGCGACTTAAAGGTTTGCCAGATTCATCCTCGAACACCCAGTCCGGCGTTTGAAAAAACCAGACGAGCGTGTGGCCGACTACAAACATCTTATTCTTCAATCCGAAAGCCACGTAGCGGTCCACCGGCTCGAAATTATATTTATCCGGCTGCGGATGGACCTCTTCCCACTTTAAAATATTTTCAGGCGTGATGCTGTTAAATTGTTTTTCCACAAGGGCGATGGCGTCCGGCTCTTTGCCGGAAATCTGATTTAAACTGAGGGCTGCACCAATATAAAAGTCGTCCTTAAATGCATCTTTCAAAGTGTGTTGAACTTGTATATTATTCAATTGACTTTACTCCTTATTTATTTCTGTACTCAAACCAGTCGAAATCTGCTGGGTTTGTATTCCTTTTTCCATTACCTGAAGCATACATTCCAAAGTACACGCCTGTAAAACACATCCCTCGTTCAAAGCCGATTATTTCGACGGATAAATCCTTCGTCAGGGCTGTGCCCAAGACTTTTTGAACGCCGGTTGGCGATCGGCAGGAAAATTCATAAGACAATGGTGTCGCCTTGATTGATAATGTTACAGGGCCGGGCTGTATATCAGCATATTTTACGGGGTCGGTTATTTCGCCTCTGACAACTTTTCTAAAGAAGGCTCGGCGAATACCGTCCTTAAGTGTGATTCCAATTTCATAATGGAATCGGTCAAATGCGCGGGCAACAAGTCCGGCTTCTTCGTTTTCACTATCAGGGTCAAATTCAAGCTGCGTTGAAGCTGTGCAGTTGAAATCCGTCTGGCGACGACCCACAAAGGCCGGAGAGTCCTGGTCGTTAAATGTCACGGCTGAGCCATTAAGTCGAAGGTATCCGGGACGCGCGGTAAGAGAAAAATCTTCCTCATAAGGATTCCGAAGAAAGTTCCACTGCAGAGCCAGCTTGTCACTGTCGAAATCATCTCTGGCAGGCGGTTCTTCAAAGGTATGCTGAGGCAGTTTCGGTGCGGGCAATGTCAGTTCAAGTGTGCCGTTTCCGTTGACTACAGGCCAGCCTTGGTCGTTCCAGGTGACAGGTGCGAGAAATGTTTCCCTGCCGATGTGGTGGAAGCGGCCACCCTGCGGCCGAATTCCCAAACAGACCAGCCACCAGCCGGCAGGAGTTTCGACCAAATCTGCATGCCCCAATGCCTGAATGGGGCTGTCGGGACGATTGCGATGGGTGAGAATGGGATTGTTCGGATTGGCCTCGAACGGCCCCCAGGGAGAATCGCTGCGTGCGATTGTCACGCAGTGATCATAGCTGGTGCCGCCTTCGGAGATCATCAGATAATATTTGCCTTTGATTTTATATAAATGCGGTCCTTCGGGCCAAATACCGCCCGTGCCTTGCCATATTTCCTTTACGGGTGCTGCAAGTTTTCCCGTTTTGAGATCGAGCACGGCTAGTGCGGTGCAACCGTGCTCTCCGCCTTCATGCCGGTGGTAATAGACCGTGCCGTCGTCATCAAACAACAGTGAAGGATCCATACCGCCGCCGTCATTTATCCAGGTTGGTTCCGACCAGGGGCCTGCAGGATCCCGGGCGGTCACGTAAAAGTTTCCGCCGCCATTGACATTGGTGGTGATCATGTAGAAGATGCCTTTGTCGTATCGAATTGTCGGGGCATATATACCGCCGGAGGCCCTCATCTTCTTCAATGGCAACTGGCTTTTGCGTGTCAGACAATAACCGATTTGCTGCCAATGCACGAGGTCTTTGCTGTGAAAGATAGGAACGCCGGGAAAATACTCGAACGAGCTTGTTACCAGATAGTAATCATCGCCTACACGACAAATACTGGGGTCCGGATAGAAGCCGGAAATAATAGGATTGTTAAAGGTCATGTTGTTCTGTCCCGAACAGTTGGTGAGCCATATCAATAACAGCAATATTATTGAAGCCTGTCTTTTTATATATAGATACATAAATGATAACCTTTCTCCAAAACAAAGATGGAAATTAATTTTCGTTTTGCACAACATTAATTACGGCATCAAAAGCCTGTTTGGGCTGGTAATTTCTGTCGAACAGCAGGGGAGAGCCTCCGATCCATGATGTTCTGTCATAAACGCCCCAGAAAGTGACGCGGGTGATATCCTTCTCGTGTTTGACGAAGATAGAGAAAAGCTCAGCATACTTTTGAGCAAGCCTTTCCTGGGTCTGAGCAGCAGCAGCATTGGGATCGTCTGTATCCTGTCTGTTAATCCTGCTGATATCCGCTCCTCTATATCCGCGGGTCCGCGTCCTGATATCCAGCTCGGTAATCATAACCTTAACACCGGTTTCCGCTAAAGACCTGATGCAATATTCAAGGGATTCTTCATCAGGGTAATCGAAGCCGCTGTGCATTTGGACGCCAACACCATCAATTCGGATGCCTTTTGATTTGAGGTATTTTACGATTTTCACTGCACCATCGCACTTTTCTTTTTTAGTGTCAAGGCTGTAATCATTGTAGTATAGTTCTGCATCAGGATCGGCCTGGTGGGCGTATTCGAAGGCTTTGGCGATAAAATCATACTGCTTTTCCTGCTCACCTTCACCAATGATTCTAAGCCATCGGGTGTTACGCAATGTCCCGTTGTCGTTAAGGGCCTCATTCACAACATCCCAGCCTTTAACGCGGCCTTTATAACGGCCGACAACGGACATAATGTGCTCCTTCATTCTGGCAAGCAGCGCTTCACGTGTTAACAGTTCTCCGGATTCATCACGAAATGTCCAGCGAGGAATCTGAGCATGCCAGATGAGGCAGTGCCCGATTGGAACCATATTGTTCTTTTCAGCGAAATCCACAAAACGATCGGCCGGTTCCCAGTTATATTCGTCCGGTTTCGGGTGTATGAGTGACCATTTCATATCATTCTCTGCTGTTGCAGTATTGAAGTGCTTTATCACAATGGCGGCAGCATTGGGATCTTTACCAGTAACCAGACGACGGTTGTAAGCACCACCGATGAGGAAGTAATCTTTAAATACGTTTCTTAAAGCAGGTTTGTTATCTGCTGCATTTACTGAGCATGCAGTTAATGCTACCATACACAGTGACAGCATAACAATTAGCTTTTTAGTTTTCATAACAGTCTCCTCACAATAATATTATTTTAATTAACTTGCATCTTGTTGACTTAATTCATCTTGTTCATTCGCAGCTTTACGTCGTGCGATCAAATCAGTTTCAATTTCCAGCATTTTCTTGCTGCTCAATGGATAAAAGACCATGGCAGCGACGCCAAGCAAAGTGAAAATCGCCGGATAAATACTGTTCAGTAAAACAATACCGTGTACAGCTTCTGGTGATTGCGTTGCGGGTATAACTTCCACTCCATTTTCTACGATCTTTCCTACATAACCATACCATGCAAGAACACAACCTATCGCGGCCGCGCCCAAAGCTAATCCAAACTTCAGGAAAAACAGTGAAGCGGCCATCATTAGTCCTGTTGACCGTCTGCCTGTTTTCCACTCATTATAATCAGCACAATCTGTGAACATAGCCCACTGTATAGCCGAGACCGGCCCTATTGCGAAAGACCTGATGAAATTGAGACCGAAAATAAGGTTAAGGTCTTCAGGTTTCAAATAATAATGGAGGATAGTTATAACACCACATATAGCCAAAAAACCCCAATAACAAAATGCCTTACCAAAAATTCTACTGATTGTCTTGGTTGCTATAACACCAATAATCGTTACAATAGTTCCGGATATCAAATAAGTAGTTAAAAGTCCTTGATATGACCAGCCATTTTCAAGTTTAATACCAAATAATGACACATCTCCGCTTTCTACAAAATACTGGAAATAATATGTCCTGGCACCGCTGAATATAGCTATGAAGACTAGCTGGAAAAAAGTTGCAATACCTATCATCAGCCATGGGCTATTTGAAATCAAATCTTTCAGGTCCCGACCCATGGGATTTTTTTGACCCTTTGGAGGATGAACACGCTCTTTTGCAGAAAAGAAGGTTATATAAAGTAAAATAATTGCAACAACGGAAAGCAACGTCATTGTAATTTGATACCCTTTGGCTGTTGCTACATCACTACCACCAAGTTTTGTAGGAAGCATTCCAACACAATAAAAAGCTACAAACTGCCCGATAAAGACACCAACGAAACGAAATGAAGCAAGCACAGTTCGGTCTGCTGTATTTGATGTCATAACACCCATAAGCGAGCAATAGGGCACATTGACAAAAGTATAAAGCATCATTACTGCGTTATATGTTAGAAGGGCATAAAGAAGCTTGTAACCTCCTGAAAAATTGGGTGTTGTAAATGTCAAAATACCCATTGCTCCAAACGGTATTGCGCCAAATAATATATATGGTCTGTATTTTCCCCATCTGGAATTGGTTCGGTCGGCAATCATACCCATCATCGGGTCATTGAATGCATCCCAGAGTTTACTGATTAAAAACATCCATCCCATTGTACCAGCGGTTAATCCGAATATATTTGTATAGAAAATTGGCATGAATGTCATAAAGGTTTGAAAAAACAGATTCGAGGCGGTATCGCCCACACTATAGCCGACTTTTTCCCCGATGGAGAGTTTTTGTATGTCAGAATCCATAAATCACTCCTTTAGCCTAAACCAAATTCATTCCTAAGACAGGTAAATCACCTTTAATATAACATTTACGAAACCTTGTTATATGCCGCTAACCTAATAGCTGGCTAATTTTTGAATTAGGGTGGATATTCTACTAACATTCAGGTGATTTGGCAAGGAATTAAAACTTGGGGTAATTTGTTATATTGGCTAAACAAATCATTTTTTTCTTGACTTGTTCGGATGAATTTCTTATTTATTTTCTAATTACTGTGGCGACTAAATGAGTATAAGACAGAGGGAGGTATGTTATTTTGCTCTAATCGCCAACGGAACAAAGGATAATGGGTGTTGAATAGGGAGTGCATTTCGTGGCATCGGAGGAGTGGAAAAACCAGGCCGAATTGCTCCAGGAGCTGCGTGCATTACGAAAACGTGTAGCCGAATTTGAGCAAGCCTCACACAGCCTCAAGCACAAGGGTGATTTGTTGGATGAAAGCCGATCTATACCCACCGAGCCATATATAGCTAAGCCGCTTACACGGACTGAGATGAAAGTTTTGCATCTTATCCTAAATGGCAAGAGTAATAAAGAGATGGCCGCCTTGCTTCACCGCTCAGTAAGGACGATTGAAGTGCACCGCAGTCATATAATGCGTAAGTTTGAAGCCGATAACATAATCGAACTTTTCAAACGAGCAGCTGCGATGGGACTGGTTGATCTCTAAAAGGATTTTCGATTTACAAATCGACAATCGGAATTCGGCAATTGAAAATTACGCGAGCCCATTTTCCCCGGCATTTTTTATGTCACGCAGGATTTTGGGTGAGGAATAACGGCGATTCTATGCTGAAAATTGCATTTAATAAAAAATACGTAGTCTCCACAATATCATTTTATTTGATTGGAAGGTACATAATTCAAGACGAAGGAACAGGTGAAAAGGAAAATTCACGGTTCTGAAGCTGTCGCATACCTTATGCGTATGTGTAAGCATTATGTCAGACGGCAAAGCCGATGCGGTTATTGTTCGACCGTGTATGTTTAGGTCGGTGTTAGTTTAAGGAGAAACGAAATTTTTGTTAAGGAGGACGGACATGAAGCAGTTAAGGATGACAATTACTGTAACTTTGTTGTCGGCGTTTTTGGTTTTTACCGAGATTGGTTATGCAGATGGGGGTGGAAGTGGTTCACCACCGGGAGACGTCTTAGTAAACGCAAGCAATAATGTAGTAAGCACCGAGCAAACTCAGGTTCAGCAGGTGTATGGGCCGGGTTATGCTGTTTCTGATGTTGACGTTGGAGATATTAGTGTTGAAGGTGGCCAGGGAGGTCAAGGTGGTCAAGGCGGCGACGCTGGAGCTGTTGCCCTTAGCAGCATTAATACCACATCGATTTCAAAATCCAAAGTCAGGATACCGCCGCTTTCCATAATTCCTCCGTATTTACCCTACTGGACGCATGGAGGATGGGGGCTTCTAAAGGCTTATTTTCCCAATGGGCCGAGCAGCGATGATACGGTATATGAACGGACATTCGATCCTAGCGACCCCGAGGACATGGATGAGCTTAGAGGTGTTCTTACATCCTTACCACATACGGGACCACTCAAGCTTGTTGGAGGTATGTTAAATGGTGTGAGTGCTGTATTTGGAGGTCCCGATCAATTCCATCACGGCAGGGGGTTTGAAATAGCAAATGCTCTGATTCGCGAACGCAGGCCCGAAGGAAAACCTCTTTTAGTATTTATTGACTCCAATGTAGATAGAGGGCTTCTTAAGAAGGCAGGTTATGCTTACGTCGGAAGAGTAAGTTTGGAAGGCGATGTGGACCGCAACTGGGATCACGTTTATGATGCTGCTGTAGCGGAAGCTCTGCCGTGGAATGTCGATATCCTGCTTATTACCGGTGGCATGAAAGGTGTTACCGTTGGTTCAAATGTCTCTTTCCCCGGAGCTGCCGGTGCATATAGCCAGACCAATTATTCACTTTCGTTATTCGGTGCCATGTCGAAGGGAATCACGGAAGGCAAAGGAAAGGCCCAGGTCAGCGCCGAGGGTTACAGGTTTTGGCCTCAAGCCCTGATTAAAAGAAGAATCCCCAAGGCTCTCTATGATAGAATCCAGGCTAGACCGACGTCGGCGGGAGGAGTATCGCAACAACAGTCTTCGGCGGCAGGGCAGAAAGTAGGAGTGAGAGTAAGTAAGGAGCTTTACGATCTGGCGGGATTCGAAGAAGGCCAAAATGTGCAGAACTTAGTAATATACTAAGTTTCGTGTCGTTTATAACTTTGAGGAGGAATCGGCAGGGAGGCTTTTTCCTCCTATATGAAGAAAGGAGGTAGGCTGTACAGTAAACCGTATAAGCTTTGTATTGCAGAAATAAATAGTACGTGAATGGTGTTGTAGTTGCTCATATATGGTGAGCAATCGAAAGGGAATGTAAACAATACAGTAAAGAAAAGGAGTTCTAAAAATGTTTAAGAAATTTGTATTTTCCATAGTTGTTATTCTGCTTGTATCTTCAGGGGCCTTTGCGTGCATTGGTATTATTGACCAGGATCAGGATTTCACCGTCGGTTTACATAGTATGGTGGGTTTGTTTCATGGATACAATAGTGGCAGCTCCTTCCAGATGACGGCTGTTAATAATGGACAATCTGCCAGTGGGCTTAGTCCGTTACAGGCAAACCAGAATCAAACCGGCTTTTTTGTTCATTCTGGAAATGCCGAGGCCAGGCGTGGTTCTGTGCTCGTCAAAGGATTGCTTGAAGCTGATGGCGCCCAGGAACAGTATATTAGACGGTACGGTCCAATGAACCAGAATCAATCCCTTGACCTGACGTCGAACCAGCTCCTCAAGGTTCGCGGTTCGGGAGAAGGAGATGCCCTGAATGCAGCCGTCATGCACCAGCGGCAAGATGCCACCAATGCGGCAGGTTCAATGAACCAGTCATCGTCGGTCATTGTTCTCCAGAGTTCGGACCTGACTGGTTGCGGAAGATCGTGTGGTATAGTTGTTAACTGTGTTTCAGTTGAAACGAATCAGAATCAGGCGGTTTATTAAAGCCATCTATTTTTGTAGCTGGATTGAAAGTAATTTACATATCCGTTTTTCGCTGTCCTTGGGACTCCTGACGGAGAACGGTTGCGCTGCTCGTTTCGTCTATCGTCCCTTCGACTTCGCTCAGGACAGGCCTACGGTTGCGTCTTTGACGGCGCTGGACGACTTACGCAACCGATACGAGTCGCGCAACCGCTAAACGAAAACCGGGAAGGGGAAATACAAAAATGAACAAATTGTTTGCAGTTGCGATGGTGTTTGTTTTTTTGTTGCCATCTGGGACCTTTGCTGACGGCGTGGGGCAAGCACAGGGCTATTTGATTGATGCGGGTAATGGAGCCTCAGTGGGAGGGGCTGGGTATGGTGCAGTCATGAATACGAACATTGCAACAGTGATAAATAAACAGGAGTCTTCCAATGCCTTTGGTCATCTCAAAGCCGTTCAGATTGGTTTCGGCTCACTTGCCCAGGGTGCAAGTGCTGTCGGCATAGGCGGTCTTTATGGCGCAGACCAGGATGCTTTCGTAGTAGGCGAGCAGCGACAGTTTGGTAATGATTTTTATAACTTGGTCTTGCAGCAGCAAAACCTCGATGCAAACCTTCAGCAGGATGTATTCAAAGCCGGTGACGGTATTGGTTCCGCATTGGCGATTCAAAGTTTTATAGGTGGCCAGGCCCAGTTCATGATCACTCCCTTTGGAGCCAGCGCTAATATTCAAGTTGTTGGAGTTGGCCTGTTTGATAGTGTCAGTGGTGGCCCGGCTAATAGCAGTGTAATTACTGGAGGCCTTGGAGTCGGTACTGATTAGCAATTCAAAAAGTGAGCTAAAGTTTGGAGTGCCTAAAGTGCCTAAAATGACACCTTACGTGTCATCCTGAGGCGAAGCCGAAGGATCTGGCCAGCGAAAGAAGATTCTTCGCTTCGCTCAGAATGACAGCCTTGCTGTCACTTTAGGCACTTTATATCAACAGAATAAGCAAGAAGGGGGGCAAATATACCGGCGTTGACTGACCTGCTGCCAGAGTGTAAACTCAAGCTATGCAAAGGGGAATCGCCACATTTACTCTGGATACCGGCAGATGCCCGAAATGGTTGTTCGCAAGAATGGTCAAACTCGGTAGAGAAATGACCAAAGTTCTCATAGCTGAGTTTGGTCCGGATGAATTCATTAGTAGAATCGCAGACCCTGTTTGGTTTCAGTCGTTGGGCACAGTCCTGGCTTTTGACTGGAATGCCTCCGGCCTAACTACAATATTGACCGCTGCCTTAAAAGAAGCGATACGCGGCCAGGAAAGGGAACTGGGTATCTTTATCTGCGGCGGGAAAGGTAAAACCTCACGCAAGACGCCACAAGAGATTGCGGGTTGG
>Ga0315532_1002133_pt1 | contig 13883 bp, 8 predicted proteins | sample SalMarWE160370MG_FD_203082 | JGI IMG/M metagenome (GOLD analysis project Ga0315532, IMG submission 203082) | Salt marsh sediment microbial communities from the Plum Island Ecosystem LTER, Massachusetts, United States - Salt Marsh Sediment WE1603-70 ... | reverse complement strand
ATCCTGCTGAATATATAGTGGCCCATTTTGGTTTTCGTATAAATTAGAGTCATCATTATTATTATAAACAGGACAGAACCTATAATGAAAACCAGGTTAGCAGCGAGAATATCGTAAAAGCTCATAAATGCCTGCGTGAAAGCGGGCAGCTTGCCCCCGATTTGGTCGAAGATAACCCGGAACCTCGGTATAATGAACGCCATTATGAAGATAACTATTAGGCATATAAATGTGAACACAAAGATAGGGTAGGCCACCGCTCCTTTTACTTTTTTGCCCATTTTGTCACGATTATCGAGATACTCTGCCAGCCGGCGAAGCGTCGTCGGGAGTGTGCCGCCGGTCTCGCCTGCTAATAACATTGCACGGAACAGTTGACTGAACACCTTTGGATAATCCGAAATACTGTCCGAGAATGCCACACCTTTTTTCATCTTCTCCGATATCTGTTGCAGGATTCGCTGGAGCGACAGGTTTTCTATATCTTCAGCGATTGTATCTACGGCTATGGTTATGGGAATTCCACCCTCTAACATCGTTGTCATTTGCCAGCAGAACGCCGCAAGGTCCGCTGATTTGATGCGTCTTTTGCGAGGCGCCCGCTGCACGCGTTTTATCTCTGCCGACACCTCGTCTATGGAGATAGGTGTAAATCCTTTTTCGCGAAGCCACGCAAGCACGTCATTTGGGAAAGAGGCCTCCATGAATCCTTCTCGACGCGTCCCCGAAGCGTCACGAGCTATATATCTGTAACTTATACTCATTGTCTTAAAGCAAAAAACCTATTGAACTTTCAATAACCAATGGAACAAACCTAAATACATATCACGTTGTTTGTCATTCCCGCGAAAGCGGGAATCCAGATAATTTCGTCAAAGTTATTTTAGATTATGTTATACACTCTTAATAGTTTCTTATCGGCGTCTTCCAATGCCGGGTTTAGCTAAACACCTTTACTGCCGCTCACTATTTCAGCCGTCATATTGTCGGTATTTGGCCATTTTGACCTTTATCCCTGCACGTCATAATATGAAGGGATTGTTAAAGGTTTTTATTATCAGGTTTATACATCTGCAACATCTTCCGCAAACGTTACGCTCAGGACATCTTCTGCGGTAGTCAGGCCCTGCAGCATTTTACCCACGCCGCTTTCAAGTAATCCGCCGTACCCCCTTTGGTGTGCTGCGGCTTTTATTTGCGACTCATTGGCGTTATTTACAAGCAGTTCACGCATATTATTGTCTATAACCAAAAACTCGAATATAGGCAATCTGCCGTAGTAGCCCGTCCCGCCGCAGTTTTGACATCCGCGACCGTGGTAAAAAACTGTGTCTCTGGCCTGTTCCGGCGTAATCTTCAGGCGGTTAAGGATTTGGTCGCTTAACGTTGTCGGCTCTTTGCAGCGCTCACATATTCTCCTTACAAGTCGCTGCGCAATTATCAGGTTCAGTGTCGATGCAAGCAGATACGGCTCAATACCCATATATACCAGCCGGCTTATTGCGCTTGGAGCGTCATTCGTGTGAAATGTGCTCAATACCAAATGGCCCGTCAGGGACGCCTTTATCGCTATTTCAACCGTCTCTTTATCCCGTATTTCTCCTATGAGAATTATATCTGGGTCCTGTCTTAATATTGAACGAAGGCAGTTTGCGAAGGTGAGGTTGATTTCCGGCTTGACCTGAATCTGGTTGATGCCCGCAAGCCGGTATTCGACGGGGTCCTCGACCGTTGTAATATTTTTCCTCGGGTCCTTTATGTAGTTTAGTGACGAATACAGCGTTGTGCTTTTGCCGCTGCCCGTAGGACCGGTCACAATTATGATGCCGTGCGGCTGTGACAATGTCATTTTAAACTCCTTGAGGAGCTTGGGCTCGAAACCGAGTTCGTCTAAATTATGGTTTAACGCCGCCGTGTCAAGGATTCGCATCACGACTTTTTCGCCGTATATCGTTGGGATGACCGACACCCGAACATCTATGTCTCTGTTGGAGGCCTTTATTCTGAAGCGACCGTCCTGCGGTAGTCGCCGCTCTGCTATATCCATCTTCGAGAGTATCTTGATTCGCGCTATTACCGCCAACTGCATTCCTCGAGCTGGCGGAACCATATCGCGAAGAGCGCCGTCAATTCGCATCCGGATACTCATCGAATGTTCCTGGGGTTCGATATGGATGTCACTTGCCCTGCTTTTGACCGCCTGGCTTAACAGAAGGTCAACGAACCGTATTACTGGCGCCTTGCTTGCGGCTACCTCGCTGCTGATGTCTGATTCTGTCAGGTCGTCTATAATCTCCTGCTCGTCTTCCTTGCCAACTTCGAGTTCTACCAGGTGGCGAAGCTGTTGCTCTTCGATATCGGAGCCGTGGTAAATCAGCTCTATTATCTTGCGAATCTCCTGGGGCGAGCTGATTGCTATTTTAATCTGGCGTTTTATTTTCAGAGTTATTGTATCTATTGCGATAACATTAAGAGGGTCCGCCATTGCTATGGTGATTTTGTTGTTTTCCTCGCCGACCGCTACAAGGCAGAATCGCTTGGCGATGTTCTCCGGCAGCGACCTCGCTACGTTTAAATCTATCTTGTGGACATCATCGAGGCGGATGTATTCCATCGAGAGATGTTCAGCCAATGCGCTGGTTACATCCTCGTTATTGAGAATCTTCAGTCTAAGCAATACCTCTCCGAGCCGGCCGCCTTGTTCTCGCTGTGCGGTTAAGACCTCTTCCAGCTCTTTATGGCTTAATAAACCCTTAGAAACGAGTAATTCGCCAAAAAGATGGTTGCTTTCGGCTCTGGAAGTGTTAGGAATTGCTTGTAAAGAATCCATTCATTCACCTCCACCATATATTCTATCTACTTCTATTATTCGGGTCTTAAACCAAACTATATACAAACGCCGGCAAAAAGACCGACACCTGCACCGGTTATTTTAAGGGTAGTCCACCCTTTATAAGGTGTGTATCGGCTTCACCCTTCTCGATGTTTCTCTGTTTAGAATATACTATAAAAAAAAGCAGGTAGCAAGAAAAATTTATCGTGTTATTCGATGAGAAAAGCCCTTGATATGAATAATGGGCTTAACATTTCAACCTTGAAACTTTATTTATAGGACTGATGTTGACTTAATCTCGGACGTTGGTCGATGATTGTAAAGCCGCTGTTATCAGCTGAAGTATTTTCCTTCAAATTTCGGTATAATCAATATATATGATATATTTGTTACATTTACTATTACTTGAATTCGTTAAGAGCATCTTACAAAATGGACCTTGTCATTCCTGCGAAAGCAGGAATCTAATAAAGAATACGGATTACGTGTCTCCATAGCTGGCGAATTGCCGGGCTGGAAAGTCAGATAATGACAAGGGTGGAATATCTCTTTTTTGTTGAAAGTTTTGTGTTTTATCTCTTTCGGGAATTGGGGGCATATTAAGGGTTTGTTGATTACGGATTATATTTGCTCCGAATTTCTTTGACGAGGAGGCCAAAAGTCCTCATAATAAAGAGTTTATTGCGGATGTGGCGGAATTGGCAGACGCGCAGGCTTCAGGTGCCTGTGGGCTTCGGCTCGTGGAGGTTCGACTCCTCTCATCCGCATTTTTTAGGCCTTTTGACTCTCTATCCGCAATTTAAGCATCTGTTTAACGAAAATCCTGCGTTAAGGTCGATAATATAATTGGTTATTAACGTTTATTAATGCCTGTAACAAAACTACTCGTTACTCTCTGTCATTCCCGCGAAAGCGGGAATCCAGATAATTTCGTTAAAGTTATTTTAGGTTTTGTTATAGACGCTTAGGCGGTTTGTTTTACGGATTGGGGTGTAAAAAGCAGGATTAATAAGGAGAAAGCCAATGGATTTTGCTGTTATCCTCGCACAGGCGGCTGAAGCCACGAGTGAAGCGGCGACAAAACATGCCGTTGTCCCAATGGATTTGATTTGGCAGCAGATAACTTCGCTTAACAAGCTTGAGGCGTTTACTTTTATGTCATTCGGTGCGGTTTGCCTCATCTATGGCTGGCGAATCTTCAAAATACTGGTGGCTATTAGTTTTGCCCTGATTGGCCTGTTTGTCGGCGTTTATACAAACAATGTGCTTATCGGCGGAAACGAAATCTGGCTCGGTATTTTAAGTATGATTCTTTTCGCTGTTTTTTCCATACCTATGATGAAGTGGGGTGTCTGTCTTTTAGGCGCCGCAGCAGGCGGTGTCCTCAGCGGCGGCTGCTGGTTTGCCTTGTCGTTGCCTGAGCAATACATCTGGGCAGGTGCTCTTGTCGGGGTTGTCGCCGGCGGGATGGTTTCGTTTATTGTATTTAAAGCTTCCGTTATCCTCTTTACCAGTCTGGGCGGCAGCGCCTTGGTCGCGATTGGCGTCCTGGCCGTAATATACCGCCATCTCGGCGCTGCTGAAAAAGTCGAGGATCTGGTCCTTGTCCAGAGATGGTTTCTGCCCGTTATGCTGGCCGTGCCGACAGTCGTTGGAGTTATTCTGCAGAATAAATTAGTAAAGGGCTCAAAAACCTGGAAACTATAATCCCTCTGGTTCCTGCTCGTATTTCGCATCAGATTGTTTAATCGCCTCTCGTATGCTTGTTTTCGGCTTGCCGAATGGACTATTAGCGCCCGGCAAGGCCGTTTTTCCCCTTGCAAAATCACCTTTTTGGCTTTATAATCCTTTTTAAATAGAGTTAATATGACGAATATCGAGTATCCGGAATCGAGTAACGAGTAACGAGCATCGAGCAACGAGTAACGAATTATGTTTGAATCATTGACCGAAAAATTCAACTCTGTTTTCCGGTCGCTGTCCGGCCGGGGAAGAATTACCGAAGCCAACATCTCTGACGTTATGCGGGACGTCCGCAAGGCCCTTTTGGAAGCGGACGTCAGCTACAATGTCGTAAAGCAGTTCTGCAAGGATGTCACCCAGGCCGCCATCGGTGCAGAGGTCATAAAGAGTCTGCACCCAGGCCAGGTTATGATAAAAATCGTCAGCGACGAGCTGACAAAGTTAATGGGTCCCGTCGATACTCGTATTTATTTCGTCTCTCCCGGCCCTACGGTGATTATGCTTGCAGGCCTGCAGGGCGGCGGTAAGACTACTACCGCTGCAAAGCTTGGAAAATATCTCGTTGCAAAAGGCAAGAGACCTCTTCTCGCTGCCGACGACCTGCGAAGACCCGCTGCCGTCGAGCAGCTTGTTGTCCTCGGTGAGCAAACCGGCATCGATGTTTATAGAGAGGACAGCAAAGACGCCGTCAAAGTCGCCAAAAACTCTGTCAAACACGCCAGGGAGAATGGTTACGATGTCATCGTCCTCGACACGGCAGGGCGGCTGCATATCGATGAAGAGATGATGACCGAGATTGCCGACGTTGCAAAAGCTGTTACCCCGCACCAGATTTACCTTGTCTGTGATGCGATGACCGGCCAGGATGCCGTCAATTCCGCAAAGGAATTCAACGAACGGCTTGAGCTTGACGGAGTCATACTTACAAAACTCGACGGCGATGCACGGGGTGGTGCCGCCCTGAGCGTAAAAGCTGTAACCGGCAAGCCCATCAAGTTCATTGGGGTCGGAGAAAAACTCGACAAGCTCGAAGAATTCCATCCAGACCGTATGGCTGGCAGAATCCTCGGTATGGGCGATGTTGTTACGCTCGTCGAAAAGGCGCAGGAGCAGTTCAAAGCCGAGGAAGTGGAAAAAATTCAGAAGAAAATGGCCAAAGGCACTTTCGGCTTTGACGATTTCCTCAAGCAGATGCAGGCCGTAAAAAAAATGGGCGGTATGAAGGATATGCTCAAAATGGTTCCCGGCATGGGGCAGCAGCTTGATGACCTCGACCTCGATGGCTCGGAGTTGAAGCAGATGGAGGCGATGGTTTATTCTATGACTCCTCGTGAGCGTAGCGACCCCGATGTGATAGATTCTTCCAGGAGAAGGCGCATCGCAGCCGGTGCCGGCGTTCAGCCCAATGATGTATCAGGCCTGGTAAAGACCTTTATGCGAAGTCGTGATATGCTCAAGTCTCTCAGCGGCGGAACCTTCGGCGGGCTAAAAAGTTTGTTCTCCGGCGGCCTGAATATGAACGCACTCGGTGCTGCTATGTCCACAGGAAGAAAGATTAAGCAGCGCTCCAAGCGAAAAAGAGTCATCAAGCGCAAGGGCAAAATCAAACGCAGGTAAAAATAAGCTCATTGCCGACTATGCGCTCTCCAAAATACTTATCCCCCTTTGGCGGAATTCCAACCTGCTTCGCCCGATGTGCGGCAAATTTGTCCCATCTCACCATGTGTCTAAAGTCGCCAGAACCCCCTTTATCAGTATCAAAACGCCTATTTTCGGACCAAACTTGACTTTTCGCCCCTTTTGTGTATATATATGTAGAATCCTTGATTAGCCGCAGGCAGGCAGGGCAAATTATCTTTAGCACAAACTAATAGTACAACGGATATAGTATATTATAAAAATTGAGAAGGCAACGGATTGTTCGGATTAATCGGCAATCACTTATCGGTAATCATTTATCATTAATCATTTTAATATGCCCGGAATATTCGACCAGACAATAGTGAATCAGGTTCAGCAGGCCAACGACATTGTTGACGTGGTCGGTGAGCACGTCAGCTTGAAGAAGAAGGGCCGTGAGATGGTCGGCTTATGCCCGTTCCACGATGACCATCGACCGAGTATGAACGTCAATGTCCAAAAGCAAATCTTCAAATGCTTCGCCTGTGGTGCCGGCGGTGATGTTTTTAAGTTCGTTCAGATGCGAGAGAACCTGACCTTCCCGCAGGCTATAGAGCGGCTCGCAGACCGCGCCGGAATTCAATTGCCGAAAAAAACTCAAAAATCGAAAATCAATCGGCAATCGGCAATCGACAATCAACAATCAATTGACCCCAACGAGCTTGCAAGGGTCAATGTCTGGGCCGTTAAATACTTCCAGAAAAATCTTAATGATAACGAAAAAGGAAAGTTCGCCCGTGACTACCTCGCTCAGAGGAAAATATCTCCGGAGAGCATCAAAAAATGGCAGCTCGGCCTTGCCCTCGACTCCCCCGATGATTTACTCACCCACGCCCGCGAAAGGAACATCTCGACAAAGCTGCTCGAAAACGCAGGCCTTATCACCGCCCAGAACCAGGACAAATTCGTAAACCGCCTGATGTTCACTATTACCGATGTCACCGGCAGGGTAATCGGCTTCGGCGGAAGAGCTTTAAGCGATAATGGTGCCAAGTATATAAATTCACCGACAACCGTTTTATTCGACAAGAGCAATTCACTATATGGCCTCGAGCACGCCCGCCACCGCATTGTTTCAACGGAAACGGCTGTTGTTGTGGAAGGTTATACCGACTGCATAATGGCGCATCAGCTCGGCTGCACCAACGTCGTCGCCAGTCTCGGCACCAGTCTTACCACGGGTCATGGCCGAATCCTGCGGAGGTATGCCAAAAAAGTCGTCATTGTTTTTGATAGTGACGCAGCCGGTATCGAGGCCGCGAACAGGGCACTCGATGTCTGCCTGTCACAGAGGATAGATATCAAGCTCGCATTCGTTCCACAGGGCAAAGACCCTTGTGATTTCCTCCTGGCCAATGGCAGCGAGAAATTCCAGCAGTTAATTGATAATGCCGTCGATGTCCTTCAGTTCAAATGGGACCGGCTGACTGAAAAGCTCAACGCCGACGACACCTTTGCAGGCCGAAAGGCCGCCGTCGATGAATATCTGCAAACCGTAGCCACCAGCATATACGCCGGAATGCTCAAATCAATCGAGGGAGGCCTGCTGGTAAATCGCCTCTCGAAAATCATCAGCCTCGACAGCAAAGATATAACGGCTGTGCTCTCCAGGGCCGCCACAGCCGCCGGGAGAACGGCCTCCTACACAGCCAGAGAGCAGAATGTTACCGCCCTCGATTTGGGCAGGGGCCTCGCCGCCTCCGCTCAGCGCGAAATCTTGGAGGTCTTGCTGAATGAGCCGAAGCTCTTTAAGACCATAAGCCGGAAAATAACAGTTGAGCACTTTGATATGCCGCTTTTGAAGCAGACCGCTGAGATACTTTTTGATTCCATAAGCGCCAATCCTAATGTTTCTTTGTCGGAGATTCTCGCCAAAGCTGAATCTGTTGAGCTTGGCAATTGTATTATGCTTCTCGAGCAGACAGGCCGTGAAAAGGGGAATTTCGAATCTCGGCTGACCGATGCTGTTGACACCTTATTGCGACTGTCTCAGCGAAGGAGCATTGACCGCATAAAGTCGGCGGAGGACCCGAATCAGTATCTTAAATCTGTTTCCGAAGTTGTGAAGAAGGAGAACCGCCGCAATATCGGTATGACATAAATATGGTTAGCCCCGACACCTGTGGTCGGGGTGGTTACTTATCCTGCCGTTTTGCCGCAGGTTTGTTTAGCCCCGTTGCTTGCGACGGGGGATTATTAATGTTTTTGAACATTTATATTTTATTTTTTTCGCGATACGCTTCATGCTTGCCCTCCATAGCCCAAAGGGCGTCGGAGGGCCATTAAGAAAATTCGATTTTGTTTGGAATGTGAGAGTTAATGAGGAAAGATTACATTAACGAGAATTAAGTCCGTGATTATTATATAAGGAAAGATATGGGAACAAATCAATCAACAAAGACTTTATTTCCGGTAGTGCATCCAACCGCCTCTGATAGAACTATGATTTTGAATAAAGTAGAGTTGTTAAGAAGGATACAAGATATAGCACAAGAAAAGTCTATCGCAAAAATCAGAGAGTCGGTGTTTGACTTGGAAAGACAATTGAAGGATTCGGTAAGGGGCGGAAAGATTCTGTTTAATATTACTACAAACGGCGACACTATCACACTGAGTCAACGATATTTGTTTAACGAATTAAATCAGGTAATAGAAACACAGACTTTGGAGCGATCCAGATACTATTTAAACCGATTATCTAAAGCTATAAACCATACAAGGACTAATAAAATTAACGATATCAATATCAATCGCTGGAAAGAATATTCTGATATTATCACGGATAGTCTATGGATATTGGATAAGCGAGATTCATCCGGAGTTCACACGGCTGGATATTGGGGAAATTTCATTCCTCAGATTCCTAATCAAATGATTAGGAGATATACAAAAAAAGGTGAGTGGATTTTGGATACCTTTGTCGGTTGTGGAACTACATTGATTGAAGCCCAGCGACTCGGAAGAAATTCTATCGGAATTGATCTACAAGAGGATATAGTTCAAATTGCAAATAACTTAGTAAAAGGGGAGACGAATAAGTTTAATACCATAAATGAAGCAATAGCAGGCAACAGTATTGAGGTTGATTATGAGAGCGTTTTAAAATCTTATGGCCAAAAAAGCATCCAATTATTAATAATGCACCCACCGTATTTTGATATTATTAAATTCAGCAAAGACCAGAGAGATTTATCGAATGCACGGTCTGTAAACGATTTCCTCGAAAAGATGGGCACTGTTGTTGATCGCGCCTCAAAAATTTTGGATAAGAATAGATATTTTGCACTTGTTATTGGGGATAAATATTCCAAAGGCGAGTGGATACCATTGGGATTTTTAACAATGGAGAAAATTATCAAAAGAGGTTTTATTTTGAAAAGCATAGTCGTCAAAAACTTTGAAGAAACCTTTGGCAAGCGAAATCAGAAAGAGTTGTGGAGATACCGTGCAATTGTAGGGGGATTCTACATATTCAAGCACGAATATGTTTTCTTATTCAAGAAAAAGTGAAAGGAAATGAATGACCACCCATGTTTTTATCGTGAATGAAGATACATTTGCTGCGCATCTACAATATATGTTCGCAGGAACCAGTTCAGGCAAGAAGGCTTGGAATATTTCTCTTCTTGCAGATATTAAGAGGGTCAGAACAGGGGATAAGATACTATTTTACCATGAAGGAGTCGGGTTTTATGGGATCTTCAAAATAAAAGAGAACACAAATAATGTTACTGGTAAACATATTGTGTACTACGACAAGGATAACGATTGTGAAGGTACATTGGGTAAAAAGCTTCTTTATCGTGTTTTAATTGAGCCAGACGAAGTATATCCAAATCCAGTTAGTGAATGGGAAGCATTGGAAAAACTACCGGATAATCCAAGAGATATTATTTGGAGTTTGATTTATAGGAAATTGAAGGGTGGTAGAGGATGTAGTCCTGTGACTTTGAAAGAATCCAATAAACTTATTAGACTTGTTCGGGAGAATAATAGCGAAAAACCAATTGACACGTCTCAAAGCTTCACTTGGGAGGATGGAAGGATTGTCGGTGTAGATTCTGAGCAAAAGATATACGATACATCTCAGGCTGAGGTGCCTGACATTGAAGAGATGCTTTATAAAAAGCGAAAAATAGAGACTTATTTGCAGGCATATTTTACAGAAAATGCGGGTCTCCCTAACCTTGACAATTCTGTCTTTGCAGAGATTTGTGGGAAAAGCAATGAAATAATATGGCTTGGAAATGAGTTTTATTGTGGCGTGGGTATGCAGAAGATAGATATTTTCACAGTAACGAATCAAGGAAAAAGAGAGTTTAGAGTTATTGAGTTAAAAGCTAGTCCAGATACGGGAATTCACAGGCAATTAGAACGGTACATAAAGTGGTGTCGGGAGTATTTGTGTGGGACTTCCAAAGAGAATATTCAACCCATAATTGTGGTTCCAAGCATTCCTGATGTATCTTATGCAGATGAATTGAAACAACACATACTTCCAAGCTTTAACAAAAGATACAAGGATGAGTGTCAACCAGTAACTTGGTATGAATTTTATTTTGATGAAGAGAAAAAGATAAAGTTTCAGAAGATTGAATATTGAATAGGTGTGAGGACTTTTAAAGGTTGATTTAGTTTGCAGAAGAAGCGTTTGGTTTAATTCATGTTTGAGGGAAAAATGAAGAAAGAAAGCCGTAAATCTCGGCCGATTGTGATAGGGTATTTGGAAAAAGTCAGCAGCACGGTTTTTGAACGGCACAGAAAGCAAATTACTGATATGATCAAAGGCAACTACGGAGTTTATGCGCTTTATAGACGAGAAAAGCTTTACTATATCGGATTGGCAACTGATTTCCGCAAGCGCATAAATCAGCACCTCAAGGATAAGCATAAAGGTAAATGGAACTACTTTAGTCTCTACTTGATTCGCAAAATAGACCATTTGCGGGAGATTGAAGCATTATTAGTGAGAATATCTGAACCAAGCGGGAATAAACAAAAAGGAAAACTTAAACGCTCAAAGAACCTAAGGCCTCAATTAAAAAGACTGCTAACAGAAGATACAAAAAGAGTAATAGAAGAAATATTGGGCAGTGGGAAACCTGTAAAAAAGAAAAGAAAAAAAGTAACCAGCAGAACCAAACTAATAGACCGGCCGCTTAGAGGTAAATTTCCGACAGGAAAAGTGATTTACGCAAAATACAAGGGAAAAGAGTATACGGCATGGATTCAAAGAAATGGAGGAATAAAGTTTCAAAATAATATGTATGATACACCTTCTGGAGCAGGTCAAGCTATATTAGATAAGGGAGCCGTGAATGGCTGGAGATTTTGGAAGTATAAAGACAAATCCGGGAATTTGGTTCCATTGCAGAAACTGAGGAAATAAGACCAATGCAATAAATCGCCGCCGATTATAAAAAATGAACAATGAACAATGAACTACGAACCCTGAACTATTAATTATGAACTATTTCGTTGCTCAATTGATAAGTGAATTAGTGAAAATTCTTTGTTCCTTCGTGGCTAAATTTCTCCGTGAACTCTGTGTACTCTGTGGCTAATAAATAATTATTGGAAATTCGTGTCCGCCTTCCCGCCTATCGGCGAAGCCGATGGTGGCGAGACCTCGCCCGTGGGCGGGTGAATTCGTGGCTAATAAAAATCAGAGAAATCAGTGAAATCTGTGGCAAAACAAAAATTGAACTAAAAACGCTATTTAACAGTAATAATCAATATGGAATATAGATATAAGCCAACTATTTTTAATTAGACGGGATTAACAAGATAATCCTGTTATCCTGTCAGAATATTCGTGTGAAATTATGGCTAATAAAAATCAGAGAAATCCGTGTCTAAAAAAGTAATCCGTGTAAATCCGCGTTAATCTGCGGTTAAATATCTCCATGAATTCGTGACTAAAAAATCGTAAATCATAAATAATAAATTGTTATTTGGGAGGCCGCCAATCGTGGCAAGGAAAAGAAAAGAAAAAGACGAAAAGAAACCTGAGGTTGAAATAGAAGTCGATGCCGCCCCATCGCTGCCTGCAAAGCCCAAATCTGCTGACGAGCTGATTAAATCTCTCATTGCCAAAGGCCGGAAAAGGGGCTTCCTCACTTACGAGGAGATGAACGAAGGCCTGCCTGACGAGATTGTCAGCTCGGCTCATCTGGACGGCATCTTGGCTACGTTTGACGAGATGGGCATCAAGTTGCTTGAGCAGGATGATGTCGAGGTTCAGCAGGCGGCGGAGGCCGACGAGGAATTTGAAGACACGGAGGTCGTTTTAGGCGGGGATGACCAGGAAAAGGAGCAGTTGCTGAAGGATGACGAAGTCCTCGAAAGGGATCTCGTCGGCCCCGAGGTCTCCCGCCGCATCGACGATCCAATCAGGATGTATTTGACGCAAATGGGACAGATTCCGCTGCTGACGAGGACGGATGAAATCAATCTTGCGCGGAAAATCGAGATAGCGAGGATGGCTTTCAGGAGAAAAATGCTCCAGTCAGACTACTGCGCCAGAAACGCTATCGAAATAATTCAGCAGGTGCAGGATGGGATTCTGTCGTTCGACAGGACCATCAAAACCACAACGGAAAAATACCTCACAAAAGGCATAATTAAAAAAAGAGTATCACAAAACGTCGAAACGGCTGATAAACTTCTTAAGGCAAACCAGGTATATTTTAAAAAGGCGCTGAAAACAGACGGCGATATGCCGGACAAAAAAGTATTGTTACAGCTGCATAGAAACAGGCGAAAAATCGCCACCCTGCTCGAAGAGCTCAGCCTGCGAACCAGCAGAATTCAATCAATGAAAAACAAGCTGCAAGGCATCAGCCAGAAAATGCACCAGCTACAGCAGAGTATAGAGCAGGGGCCAAATGGGATGGTTACAGAAGAGGATATCGAAAGTATGAAACAGGAGCTCGAGGGGCTCCAGAACCTGGTTGTGGAAAGGCCTAAACAGCTTGATAAACGGCTGCGGTCGATGAACAGGGTCTTTACTCAATACGAGAATGCAAAACGCACGCTGTCAAGCGCGAACCTGCGGCTGGTTGTCTCCATCGCCAAGAAGTATCGCGGCAGAGGCCTGAGCTTTCTGGATTTGATTCAGGAAGGCAATACCGGGCTGATGAGGGCGGTGGATAAATACGAGCACCGCAGAGGATATAAATTCAGCACGTATGCGACGTGGTGGATTCGTCAGGCGATTACCCGGTCGATAGCCGACCACGCACGAACGATTCGTATCCCGGTGCATATGATAGAGACGATGAGCCGGCTGCGGACGGCCAGCAAGGTCCTGCACCAGAAGTTCGGCAGAGAGCCGAAGGTAGAAGAGATAGCAGAAGAGGCGGGTATGGAGGTTGAAGAGGCCAGGAGGGTGCTGAAGATATCCAAACATCCGATTAGCCTGGACAGGCCTATCGGCGAAAGCGAGGACAGCTACTTCGGCGACTTTATCGAAGACGATGAGGTGGATTCGCCGGTGTCGTCGGCTACGCAGGGGATGCTAAGCGAGAGGATTGACCTGGTGCTCAAGACGCTTTCATACCGTGAGCGTGAGATTATCAAGCTGAGATACGGAATCGGCGACGGCTATACTTATACGCTCGAAGAG
>Ga0315532_1002131_pt1 | contig 13885 bp, 9 predicted proteins | sample SalMarWE160370MG_FD_203082 | JGI IMG/M metagenome (GOLD analysis project Ga0315532, IMG submission 203082) | Salt marsh sediment microbial communities from the Plum Island Ecosystem LTER, Massachusetts, United States - Salt Marsh Sediment WE1603-70 ... | reverse complement strand
TAAAACAGCTCAAACGAAAAATAAGAGAGGCAAAAGCTGCTCTTGAGATTAATCCCGAAGATGCGCAAAACCAGGCCGTACTCGAAGAACTCTCGGGGCAATTAAACAACGCCGAATTGGAACATTACAAACTCTCCGTGCAGAACTATCCGACTAACCTCGCAGCTAAATATGAATACGCTCTTCGTCTGGTAAGGAATGAACAATACAACGAGGCGATACCTTTGTTCCAGGAGGCCCAGAAAGACCCGCGGCGAAAGATTGCATCGATGAGCAGAATAGGCTTCTGCTTTTTTATGAAGGACTGGCTCGCTGATGCAATTGATGTTTTTACCAAGGCGATAGAGTCACACGAATTAAAAGATGATGCCGCCGGCAAGGAATTACGTTACAATTTGGCTCGGGCTTATGAGCAGCAGGGCGAGACAGAAAAGGCATTAGAGATTTATCGCAAAATAGCCCAGCTTGATTTTGCATACAAAGACGTCAGCCAGCGGGTAGATAAATTGAGAAGTCAAAAAACAGAACCAACCTCTCAGTGAGTTTTTTAATATAGAATAACGATAGTTTTCAGGAGATTGCTGTGGTACATTCGTTACAGGCGAAAAAAAGAGCTAAACAAAATACCAAAAGAAGGACGACTAATCGCGCACGTAAAAGCCAGATAAAGACACAAATCAAACATTTCGAGACGGCTGTGAGCGAAGGCAATGTTGAAGCGGCAAGCGAACAATACAGGCTCGTTGCCCGCAAGTTAGACAAAACCGCATCCACAAGCACAATGCACAAGAAAACAGCAGCACGAAAGAAATCACGGCTCGCCAAGAAGCTTAATGCGCTATAAGCTAAAAAGAGTTAATTGGTTAATTGGTGAAGAGTGAGCTAAAGTAAATTAAAGTGCCTAAAGTGCCTAAAGTGAGCTAAAGTGACTAAAGTGAGCTACAGTTGGATGGCAGAAGACCAATTCTCGATACTTGATGTGAGAAGCGAGAGGACGACCCCGTGAAATAGTAAAAAATCATCTCACGGGGTGAATCTCACGGGGTAAATATTTTTTCTTGCTTTTTTAAGACAATTCCGGCCATAATATCACCACAATACAGCGGAAATTTATAAAAGAGAATATTATAAGGTAGTGCTTTAGCCCATGCGGAAAAGCTAATAATGGTGTGCAGTGCACACCCTCAATCTGCGCGGGAATGACAATTTTGGATCTTTCGACCCATCGTCAAAGCTATCCCCAAGCTTGCCCCAAAAAATCGGGGCTCGCTTGAGGCTGCCACCCATCGTGAAGTGTGAAGCGCGGAAGAACTCAGAAATCTATCTAATTTTTTTCTTCCTTTATAAACAATTCGCAGCAGATACAATGTCAAAATGAAATGACCTTAGTTAGGACTGGTACAACTAATGCCGTACATTATAGGTAGCTGCTTCGCAGAAGTATTTTAAATAGACCCCTCGGCTGCGCTCGGGGTGACGGTTGTGCTGTTTTGTTACTTGCGACTGCGCTCGGGGTGACGTTTTATTGTTTTGTTACCTGTGGCTGCGCTCGGGGTGTGAAGCATGGAGTTTTGTTAGGTTTTTTTGCGGGTTATTAGAATGGCGGAAATATTTAAAGAGCGAATAATCAAACTGCTGAAGCACAGCGACTATGCACCAGTAAAACTTGCGCAATTGGCGAAGGCATTAGGGGTAAGCTCGGAAGATTATCCGCAATTCAAAGAGGCTTTTGACCAACTGCGGCAGGCCGGGCACGTGATGATAGGCGCGAGGAATCTGGTCAGTCTGCCATCACTGGCCGGTCAAATCGTGGGGACATTCAGAGCAAATCCAAGAGGATTCGGCTTCGTAACGCCCCGTGAACCTAATTCGCACGGCGATTTATTCATACCACCAAGCGCTACAGCCGAGGCAATGACCGGTGACGTCGTTATTGCAAAGGTCAAGAGACAAGGCAAACGCGGCGGGCAGATGCGGTACAGTGGCGAAATAATCGAGGTCCTCGAACGAGCACAAAACAGATTCGTCGGGACGCTGTTGAAACATCCGGAGGCCTGGATTGTTCAGCCGGACGGCTCGAGCTTTTTCGAGCCGATTTCCGTTGACGATGTTGGCGCAAAAGGAGCCAAGGAAAAAGACAAGGTCGTGGTGGAAATACTTTCGTATCCGACAGAAAAATATTTAGCACGCGGTGTGATTATCGAGGTATTAGGCAAAGCGGGACGATACGAAAGCGAGATACAATCGATAATCCGCCAGTTCCATTTACCAGGTGAGTTTGAGGAAGATTGTATCGAGCAGGCGCGCGAAGCGGCTGCCCAATTTGACACAGACCAACTCAGCAGCCGAGCCTGTCCTCCAGCGACGAAAAGAGAGATTCTTCGCTTCGCTCAGAATGACAAGGGGGGTATCCAGAATGACAAAGAGAAAATAAGGGACGATATTACAGATAAAATCATCATAACGATTGACCCACCGGACGCAAAGGATTTTGACGATGCAATAAGCCTCGAAAAAAACTCCGATGGCAACTGGGTCTTAGGCGTTCACATCGCCGACGTCAGTCATTTTATAGAGCAGGATTCGCCGCTGGATAGCGAAGCAAAAGACCGTGGAAACAGCGTCTATCTGCCCAACCAAACAATTCCAATGCTGCCGGAGATTTTAAGTAACGGTATATGCAGTCTCCAGCCGGACCAGAAACGGTTCGTTAAAAGCGTGTATCTAACTTACGACCAGAAGGGTAACGTTGTATCCCGCAATTTCGCCAACTCTATTATGTGCTCGACACAGCGTCTGACCTATCAGCAGGCTGACAGGATTTTGAAGGGGCATACCAAAGACACTAAAGCTGAGGTAATTGACCTTTTAAAAAATATGGAGACACTCAGCCAAGTAATTGAGCAACGACGAACGAAAAACGGAATGATACATCTGGATTTGCCGGAAATTAAATTGAAAATGGATAAATCCGGACGGGTTGTGGATGCTCACCCTGCCGATGACAGCTATCCGCATACGATAATCGAGATGTTTATGGTTGAGGCCAATGATGCTGTAGCTTCGCTTCTGGACAGACTGAATCTGGCCTTCATCCGGCGGATTCATCCGGAGCCGGATGTTTTGAGTATGAAAAATCTCGCCAAGCTCCTCCGGGCATTTGGCTTCAGTCTGCCTCGAAATCCCGACCGCACCTCGATACAGGATTTGTTAGCTGCCGTTAAAGGCGCTGATTGTTCTTTGGCAGTGAATATAGCTGTCCTGCGAAGTTTCGAGAAGGCCCAATATGCACCGCTGCACATCGGCCATTATGCCCTGGCCTCGACCCATTACTGTCACTTTACCAGCCCAATACGCCGATATGCAGATTTACTTGTTCATCGCGTTTTGGAATACTACCTTCAAAAACGTTCGGACTCGGCCAGGGACATTTCAGCCGAGCTGGATTTAGCAGAGATTGGCAAACACATCACCTTCACCGAGCAGCGAGCCGATGACGCCGAAAAAGAATTGACGACTGTGCTGATATTGCAAATGCTGAGCAAGAAAATCGGCGAAGAGCTCGACTGCGTTGTTACCGGCTTAACAAGCTTTGGTGTATTCGTGCAGTCGCGAAAGTTCGGCATCGAAGGCCTTATCCGGATGGGCGATTTGGGGCAGGACTATTGGAAATACAACACAAAGACACAGTGTATTGTCGGCGAACGTTCGGGCTGCAACATTCGCCTGGGCCAGGCCATAAAAGTGCGTATAGTTTCAGTGAATATCCCCGCGCGTCAGTTGAATGTCACCCCCGCCGAACCATTAATTAAAATCGCAAGACAAATAAGGAAAAACAAAGCCGGCAAAAGGTCTAAAAAAGGAAAGTTAAAGAATGTTAACTTTCGCACTTTTTGAATTGTGTTAAATTGGGCAACTTTGAGCTTATGAGCCATTTCGCGGCAATATGATTATTTTTGTAATGTTCGAACGATTTACCGAACTTGCATAAAATACCAAATTGTTCGTAAGTCCTTATTTTGCAAAGGATTCATCTAATAAAAAGTGCGAAACTCAACAGACTTGAACTTGTCTTTAAGCGAGGAATGGTTTTGCGTTTCTCACTCTACTTTCTTGTAACTGTCCCAAAATGCGTGTTAAGCACCTGCCCACAACCCGTTCCGGCTCAACCCATTGGCCGGACACAGTATAAATTAAGCCCCGCAAAAGCCACACACACAATCGTTGTAGCAGTTATGAGCACTAAGTGGCATTGACAGGTACCTTGCATTGCAATGTAGCGCATTTTACGAATGCCGTTGCTATCCCAGATTCTTTAGTCAGGCATTTCGGGTATTTCGGGTACCGAGTGCTTGTGGTTCACCGAGTTGTATAGCCATAACAATTTGGGCTTTTAAAAAACCACCATCGTCGGGACAAACATTGTATTTTTCCTTTGTTGACATTCTGTGGCAGTTTTGCAATACTTATCTCGTGAATATAAAGCATAACGGAAGTAAAATAATCTGCCGAATATGTAATATTAGCAACCACAACAATCAAAAAAAGGAACGTAAATGAAAAAACAACATGTTTTTACCGCAATTATCGAGCACGAAAGTGACGGATATACTGCGCTATGCCCGGAACTTGATATTGCAAGTCAGGGCGATTCCGTGGAAGAGGCAAGGAAAAACCTGATCGAAGCGATAGAATTGTTTTTTGAAACTGCATCAGAAGCTGAGATAAAAGAACGATTTCACGATGAGGTCTTCATCACTCGTCTGGAGGTGGCAATTGGGTAAGCTACGGGTATTCTCAGGCAAACAAATGTGTAAGCAGAAATCAGAAGCCAGATGTCAGATGTCAGATTTTTCTGTCTTCTGCCTTCTGTCCTCTGTCTTCTGTTCTCTGTTGTGAGCTATTCGAGGTATAGGAGTACAGAATGAGAGCATCTGAAATGAGAAAAGGTCAAACCGTCACAATCGACGGCAAACTGTACGCGATTGTTGATTATCAGCACGTCAAATTGGGCAAAGGCGGTGCGGTCTATCAGACAAAGCTAAAAAGTCTGACCGATGGCTCAATTCAAAATGTCCGTTTGCGCTCGGAGGAAACCGTCGAAGAGGCGTATCTGGACAAAAGAACATACGAATACCTATACTCTTCCGGAAGTGAACATGTGCTGATGGATACTACAACCTACGACCAGATTAGTCTCGATGATGATGCATTCGGTGATGGGCCGAAATATCTCAAGCCGAACACTCAATTCCAGGTTAGCATGTACCAGGGCAGGCCGATTATAGTTACTCTGCCCAACACGGTCGATTTGAAAGTTACCAACACGCCGCCTGAGATTAGGGGCGCTACTGCGACAAATCAAAATAAGCCCGCAACGCTCGAAACCGGCCTGGTCGTACAGGTACCGCCTTTTATTAAACTCGGCGAGGTTATCCGTGTCGATACCCGTACCGGCGAGTATGTAACAAGAGTCAAAGATGCGTGAACATGTGGATGCGTGAATGAGTAGATGAGTGGATGAGTCAATCATTTACGCGCAGTCGCATTTACTCATCTACGCATAAACACATATACTGAATATCATGTTAGATAAGATTAGCAAAATTCTGATAAAGGTTTTTGGTTCTCGCAACGAGCGATTGATTAAGGCCTATTCGGTAATTGCCCTGGAGGCGGGCGAATTTGAAGAGCAAACAAAAAAGCTCGACGACGAGGCACTAAAAGCGAAGACCGCAGAGTTCAAAGCCGCTCTAAAAGCCGGGACCAGGCCGGAGGATATTCTGCCCGAGGCCTTTGCAGTTGTTCGAGAAGCGGCAAGGCGGAATGTCAAGATGCGCCATTTCGATGTTCAGCTTATCGGCGGCAATGTCCTCTATGAAGGCAAAATCGCTGAAATGGCTACAGGCGAAGGCAAAACATTAGTAGCAACATTGGCGGCATATCTCGTTCATCTAACCGGAAGGAAAGTCCACATAGTTACCGTCAACGATTATTTGGCCAAGCGCGACGCAGAATGGATGGGGCCGGCCTATCAGGCTTTAGGCCTAAGCGTAGGTGCGATTCAGGCGGATATGGACACAGCCGGTGACGAGCGGAAAGGCCAATATGCCTGCGACATAAATTACGGCACAAATAACGAGTTCGGCTTCGATTATCTTCGCGATAATATGAAAACGTCACTTGAGCAAATGGTACAGGGGCCGCTGCAATATGCCATAATTGATGAAGTCGATTCAATCCTGGTTGACGAAGCCAGGACGCCGCTGATTATATCCGGCCCTGCCTTCGATGATGTCAGCCGATATAAAAAAGCAGACCAGGTCGCAAGAAAGCTGCTCAGTCTCCAAAGCAGCTACGACCGTACCAAAAGACAAATTGATTCTTCCGAGCGAGCCATCGCCAGTGGTCAGGGGGAGCTGGCCGATGCAAAAAAAGATAAGGACAACGAGCGAATTGAAAAAGCCCAGAAGACAATCGAGAAAAGCCAGACAGAACTCGAAACCGCCCAGTTTAAGCTGACAGAAGCCACGCAATATTACGAAGTTGAATACGACAAAAAAGCGGTGCATCTTACACATGAAGGAGTGGGGGCCGCACAGGAAATAGCCGGTTTAGGTTCATTTTTTACCGGCTCAAATATGGAATGGCCTCATCTTTTAGAGCAGAGCCTGCGGGCCCACGTAACCTTCGAGCGAGAAAAAGACTATGTCGTTATGGACGGCAAGGTCATTATCGTTGACGAATTTACCGGCCGGTTGATGCATGGCCGGCAGTGGTCCGATGGGCTTCATCAGGCGGTCGAGGCAAAAGAAGCTGTTACAGTGAAGGAAGAAACTCAAACGCTCGCCACTATCACACTCCAGAACTTCTTCAAACTCTACGACCAGATAGCGGGGATGACAGGCACCGCCGCCACCGAATCTGAAGAGTTTATGAATATCTACAAGCTCGAAGTCGTCGTAATACCCACCAATGAGCCCTGCATCCGGGAAGACCGGGACGATGCAATATATAAATCGATGCGTGAAAAGTTTGACGCGATAGTAGAAGAGATAAACGATATTAGCTCTTCCGGCCGGCCGCTGCTTGTGGGGACGGTCAGCGTAGAGAAAAACGAATCGCTTTCGGCGGCTCTTACGAAAAGATTCGGCCTCGAACACGAGGTCCTCAATGCAAAGTACCACGAAAGAGAAGCTCTGATTGTTGCCAAAGCCGGCCAGCAGCACAAAGGCCGGGACGGCCGAATGCGAGGCAATATTACAATCGCAACAAATATGGCAGGCAGAGGCACGGATATTGTACTCGGCCCGGGCGTAGCAGATATTGGCGGGCTGCACGTGCTTGGAACTGAACGGCATGAGGCCAGAAGAATCGATAATCAACTCCGAGGCCGAACAGGCAGACAGGGTGACGCCGGCTCCACCCAGTTTTTCCTGAGCTTCGACGATGACCTGATGCGAATCTTTGCACCTGAGTGGACCGTCAAGGCACTATCCTGGATCGGCTGGGAAGAGGGACAGCCGATCTACCACAAGAGGATAAGCAAGGGCATCGAGAAGGCGCAAAAAAAAGTTGAAGAGCGGAACTTCGATGTACGTAAGAGCCTGCTCGAATACGACGAGGTAATGGACTATCAACGAAAAATCTTTTACTCGCGCAGACTCAAAATCCTGACCGGAAAAGGACTCAAAAACGTCATCCAGCAAATGATTGAATCGGCTATCGCAACAAATTGCGAGAACATACTTAGCAAGGACTACCCTTTAAATTGCATTAGCGAATGGGCAAGAACTAACTTTGGTGTCGATTTGAAGTACTCGGACATTGCCGGTACAAAGGTAAAGGAAATTGAACAAATAATAAAGCAGCAGGCAAAGGATAACGCCTCCAATAATATATCACTTTCTATGGGCGAATATTTGGAAGACTACGGTAACCCGCAAACCTGGGACATCTCCGGGTTGTGCAAATGGGCTATGAGCTCCTTCCGGGTCAGTTTAAGCCCCGGCAAAGTTAAACACCAGTCACCCGAAGAGATCGAAGAGCAGTTGATTTCAGCCGCCGCCGAGCAAATCGATAAAAAAGATTGTTCACAATTAGTCGAATTCCTGAAGGATGACTTCCCCATCCACACCTTTGCCGAATGGGCACGAGCCAAATTCGATATCAAACTGGACATCGCAGAATTAGCAGACCTCACCACCTCACAAATCCGTCAGCAGCTCGTGGAAAAAACCGCAGCAAAATACAAACAAAGAGAAATTGAGTATCCAGTTGAATTTGCGATGAATATGGTCTATGGCCCGCAGGGTCCTAACGTATATGCATTCGAAGCTCTCGCCGACTGGGCCAACAAAAAATATAACGCTAACCTTTCTGTTGAACGAATACAAAACACCAAACCCCGCCACCTGCACAAACAACTGCTCGAATTAAGCGAGAGCTTTAACAACGGGAAATTAGACCAGGAGCTGGGCGATAAAATTACCAGCTTGAACAGAGCCGAATTGGTGAGCTGGGCTAACGAAAGATTCCAGGCCTCTTTGACTGAAGAGGACCTGGCCGGCGACGGACCGGAACTCAAAGATAACTTATCTGAAGTGGCAAGAGAATTCTTGCGAGCCGAGCTTAGCGACCTCGAAAAATATGTTTTGGTCCAGGTTTACGACAGTACCTGGAAGGACCATCTCTATTCGATGGACCATCTCAAAAACAGCATTTGGATGCGCTCCTGGGCAGAGAAAGACCCCAAGACCGAATACAAACGTGAAGGTTCACGAATGTTCGAGGAGATGCTCGATACCATTGAGGACCGCGTTTCGGATATTATCTTCAAGGTTCACCTCGAAGCCGGCGCCAGGGCAAGGAGTGTTTGGAATGTAAGTGCAACGAGCCACGATGAGGTCGGCCAGTTTGCAATGGCTGAGCGACAGCGTGCCGCCGCCCAGGCCCCGCAGGGTGAGCAGAGAGTAAAACAAATACGACTGGAACAGCCCAAGGTTGGCCGTAACGCCCCATGTCCCTGCGGCAGTGGGAAAAAATACAAAAAATGCTGCGGAAAAAATTTATAGCGTATAGCGTATAGCGTATAGCGTATAGCATATAGCATATTGGACAAATGGTGCACCCTACGATGGCTCCCTGAATCTTGTGCACTTACGACTTATGCACAGCAGAATTAAATAAAAAGAAAACATCGAGCAACGTTCTGCTACCCGATGTTTTCCGGAGGGGAGAAAAAATCGTTTTTTAAACTCTTTTTTGTTATCGGCAACAACGCAATTACACTTTAACCGAAAATAGACTAAAGTGAGCTAAAGTGCCTAAAATGAGCTAAAGTGAGCTAAAGTAACACGTAAGTGTCATCCCTTCGGCAAGCTCAGGGCAAGCTCTGAGGCGAAGCCGAAGGATCTGGCCAACGAGAAAGAGATTCTTCACTTTGCTGCGCTGCGTTCAGAATGACAGCAAAGCTGTCACTTTAGGCACTTTGAACTTTAGGCACTTCAAACTTACCTGTGGCACGAGTTAGTTCACTATGGATTCTGACCAGGAACTAATTGAATTGGTAAATCAAGGCGACGCGGACGCCTTCGAAGCCCTCTACCGTCGGTATCGGGACTGGGTTTACAGTTTAGCCTGGCGATTTACCGGCAACCAGCAGGACGCCCTGGATGTCCTCCAGGAGACCTTTACCTATCTGCTTGGCAAGTGCTACTCTGCGAAGTACTCCGCTACGAAGCACGAGTTCCCCGGCTTTAGCCTTACCGCCTCAATGACGACGTTTCTTTATCCGGTGGTCAGACACATCTCTTTGACTATCCGCAGCAAAAGCCGTCGTTTTACTTCCGATGAAGAAATATTGAGTGAAATAGCCGCGCCCGTATCGAAAGAAACTCAAAGCAGCCGTTCGGAGCTGGCCGCTGTCCTGGCTGTATTGCCTGATGAGCAACGAGAAGTTCTGCTGATGAGATTTGTCGATGATATGACTTTGCAGGATATAGCCACAGCCCTTAATATCCCGGTAGGCACGGTAAAGTCCAGACTGCATCACGCCTTACAGAGGCTCCGTCACGACCGCCGCACACGAGATTACTTCCTCGAATGATTAAGAAACCTTCCCCGGCGGAAAAAATTTCAAAAACTTTGAACTTTTTAGGCGGTTTGTTTGCTTAATATACAGGAGCTAAGATTATGACTGAAAAAAAAGGACATTTTGATGAGGATTTGGATTTGAGGATAAGTCCAAAACTCTCAGAAGATTTAAATACCCTGTTTGAGCCGCAGTTTTCCGTGCCGCCCGAATTAGACAGGGCAATTATGGACCAGGCCAATCGGTGCCTTGTTCAACGACATTGGCGGCATCGCGTGTTCCGCCACATCAGTATTTGGCGGATTGCCGCGGCTGCGGCGGTTATTATTCTTGCCTTCAGCCTGAATTTAACGCAAAAGCCCGGGCCTACTACAACTTCCTCCTTTATTGTAGAGGCCCAGGCGGTTGATATTGACCGGAACGGCCGGGTGGACATCCTCGATGCCTTCAAATTAGCTCGCCATATCGAATCTGCCGACCGTAGCAAAACAAACTTGTCCCCCGTATCAAGTACGGGGCAGGCTCTGCGAAAGCAGGGATGGGACATTAACGGGGACGGCGTTGTAAACCGTAAAGATGTCGATTTGGTCGCCTTGGCCGCTGTCCGTTTGGATAAAAATAAGGGAGTTTTATGATGAAAAAGATTACGGCAATTATTCTGATAAGTATAAGCGCAATCGTTCCTGTTCCGGCCCAGCAGTCAGAGCAGGACAATGCGTCTGTTAAGCCTAAATTTCGTTTTGCACCGCTGCATATTTATCTCGATTCCGGCAGCCAGCCGCTCGCCGCTTATCAGTTCGAGCTTAAGGCTCCGGCCGGACAAGTCAAAATCGTCGGCGTAGAAGGCGGTGAGCATAAAGCATTCAAAGAGGCGCCTTATTACGACCCGGCGGCCTTAGCCAATGACCGTATAATCATAGCCGCATTTAATACCGGCCGTGAATTACCCAAAGGACGTACGCGAATCGCCACTATCCATCTGCAAATCATCGGCGATGCCGAGCCTGATTACGAACTAAAGCTCGTTGTCGCCGCTGATGCAGATGCGAAAGAAATACCCGCTAAAATCTCATTCGAAAAAGGAGAATAAAAGTGAAAACGAAAATACTAACCGTGTCAATCCTTTTAGGCATAACCGCAATAGCGATGATCGGCTATTTTGTCGGATGCAGCCAGTTTGGGGGAGATGCTGTATCCTCACGGACGGCAGAGCAGTCAAGCGAAGAGGGCGATGTAACATTTGCTGAAGTAACTGATAAATCTGATTCCGAACCACAAGTGGTGACAAAACCGCAAGCTATACTGTCCCAGCTACAAAAGGATGTGGCGGAAGATGAGATTCGCCTCCGCAAACAATTGTCGGAGCTAATCAAAGCAGATGATAAGGAAAGAGCCGATATTCTGACTAAAACCGATGAGTCCGGAACTCCGATAGTTACTTTCGAAGATGCTGCTACTGCTTTTAAGGGTAAAAATGGGCGGGAAATGGACGTGCTCCTCGAATCCGAAAGCGAAGAAAGCGCAAAGCATTATTTCGTAAATGGCCCGGTGCCCGTGCTGGGCGACAAACCAGGGGCGGGCGGTATGGGTGGGTATGGCGGAATGGGCAGGAGCAGCAGAACGGACAGGAGCGGCGGAATGGGCGAGTACGGCGGCGGGTATAAAACAAACGGGCTTGCTGCTCTCAAACCCGAATCCACAGGCGCAACCACTACGGCAGCCTCGCGGCCGTCCGGATCGAAACGAGGGACCTTGCTTAGGAGTAGAGGCGGCGATCTTCCGGTCATCTCAAGGCGACCCGACACGCGGCGAATACCCGTTGAGTTACTCAATGTCTCGGAGGATGAGATATGGGTGATAGCCAGGCCTGAAACGCAGGCAGTCCCCGTTCCCGTTGGTGAGGATACACCCGGCTGCGGCGCTATGTTAGCTAAGCTGCCCAAAAAAGAAAAGGAAATACCACTGCCCCTCAAACACACAGACGTTAAGGGACAAATAAGCGGCTATATTGCTACTGTTGATGTTACGCAGCAATTCCATAATCCGTACGATGAGAAGATCGAAGCGGTGTATGTATTTCCGCTGCCGCAGAATGCGGCGATTAATGAATTTATTATGGTAATTGGTGAACGCCGAATCCGCGGCATCATTCGCGAGCGCAAAGAAGCCGAGGAGATTTACAGGGAAGCGAGGAGACAGGGATATGTCGCTTCACTTCTTACACAGGAACGGCCCAATATCTTCACACAGAAGGTCGCCAATATCGAGCCGGGAAAAAACATCGACGTCAATATCAAGTACTTCAACACCCTGGCCTACGTGGATGGCTGGTATGAATTTGTATTTCCTATGGTTGTCGGGCCGAGATTTAATCCTCCCGGATATACCGATGGCGTCGGCGCAGTCGCCCGCGGCAAAAACGGCATCTCCGGCCAGAAAACCGAGGTGCAGTACCTAAAACCCGGCGAACGCAGCGGCCATGATATTGCAGTTACGGTTGATGTTGATGCCGGCGTAAAAATTGAAGAAGTTGAATGTAAAAGCCACGTTATTAACAAAACTTTTACATCACCCGAAAAGCTAACGGTCAAGCTCAACAGTCTCGACAGCATCCCCAACAAAGACCTCGTCCTTCGTTACAAGGTCGCAGGTAAAACAGTAAAGTCGGCTCTGGTAACACACCACGACAAACGAGGCGGATTCTTCACACTGATGCTGTATCCGCCGGAAAGTCTTTCCTATCTAAAGCGTGCACCAATGGAAATGATATTCGTCCTCGATTGCTCCGGGAGTATGAGCGGCAAACCCATCGCCAAGGCCAAGCAGGCCATTACACGTGCTCTTAGAAAACTACAGCCGAACGACACCTTCCAGATAATTCGTTTTTCAAACAATGCCTCGCAGCTCGGTCCCCATCCCATCCCCGCAACGCCGGCCAACATCCGCAAGGGGCTCAATTACGTCGATTCCTTACATGGCAGCGGCGGGACTATGATGATTGAGGGCATAAAGGCCGCTCTGGACTTCGCCCATGACCCACACCGATTCCGTCTGGTTTCTTTTATGACGGACGGCTATATCGGCAACGAAGTTGAAATCCTCGCAGCGGTCCACCAACGCCTCGGTGTGAGCCGAATTTTCAGTTTCGGCGTCGGCTCGTCCGTCAATCGATACCTGCTCGACAGAATGGCCAAACTCGGAAAAGGTGCCGTCGCCTATATCGGCCTGGACGACAGCGCCGGAGGCATCGTTGACCTGTTCTACGAGCGCATCAGCCATCCTGCCCTTACCGACTTAACAATCGACTGGGGTAATATGCAGGTTACAGATATGTATCCTTATCACATTCGTGACCTCTTTGTCGGTCGTCCTGTAATTCTCACCGGCAGGTTCAAAGGCAATAGTAAAACAACCATTCGCATTACCGGCAAAGTTGGTGACCTGACTCAGGAAATCGCTATCGGTGTCAAGCTCGACGATTCCGCCGTTACTCATCAGGGCATCGCCTGCGTATGGGCCCGCAAAAAAATCGAGACCTTGGCTAATCAGGCCACCTATGACAATAATCCGGATCTTCCTCAGGAAATCAAGCACGTAGCCCTTGAGTATGGCTTGATGTCAGCCTATACAGCCTTCATCGCCGTCGATTCTTCCCGGCAAACCATCGGCGACCATGGTATCACTGTTGCCGTCCCAGTGCCTGTACCCGATGGCGTGCGGTACGAAACCACTGTCCAGAACTAAATGACGGCTATTGCCAGGAAGCCCTTCCGGATTGTATGCAAGCTTTTC
>Ga0315532_1002128_pt1 | contig 13893 bp, 15 predicted proteins | sample SalMarWE160370MG_FD_203082 | JGI IMG/M metagenome (GOLD analysis project Ga0315532, IMG submission 203082) | Salt marsh sediment microbial communities from the Plum Island Ecosystem LTER, Massachusetts, United States - Salt Marsh Sediment WE1603-70 ... | reverse complement strand
GTTTCCATTATTCACCTCCCTTTACTTGATGATTGTGGCTCTGTTTTACCCTTCGCCAGCTTCTTCTCATGCTGGTCGACCAGCTTTAAGACACCCGCTATCGCAGCGCTTAAGACACCCGCTATCGCAGCGCTAGCGAAACTAATAGCTAGGATAAGCATTGCAAGCGGTTCAAACCAAAGCTCGGGGTCTTGACCCGTTATCTTGGTTAGGTAGGCCAGTGCGATGATAAGCAACCACAATGGGAGAATTGAGAAAATGCACACGTTAAAGATTCTCTTGTACTCCGGGCGGTACCACTTATACTCCTTGTTGCTAAAGAACCTCTTCATTTTGGAACTAAAGGACTTCTTCATTCTCTGCCTCCTCCCCAGGGGCTGGCCAGGAGTACCCTCGGCTAGGACAGCCAAAATCTCACCAGCCCCCGGCGCTAAATATTCTCAAGGTTCGACCTTTCGCTGTTTAACAAACAGGCCTCGCCTTGTGCTATAATGCCAGACGAGGCCCGCTTTATTTCCCATAGCCCCAGCAACTCTTTAAGGCTTTCCCTACGCCTTATCTCCTTTCGCCTTTTTTGAGCCGCTGGGGCTATGCTCGCCGGGATGTTGTCTATAGTTGGCGCCCTGGGCCGGCCGCCTAAGCGCCCGATGCTTCTCATGTGCTCTCGGCCGTATTTCTGAATCAGGGCCAGTCCGCCGGCTTGGCCTTTACGTAATCGTGTCGCTGTTGTCATGGTCTTCACCAAAGAGAAAGCTCAAAACATCCGCATGGAGTTCGGGGAAAACTCTGACGATAGCCTTTAGAAGGGTAAGGCCGATTGGCCTTTTCCCTGTGCGCGTTGTGTACCAGACGATGCGGTCAACGCCCAGCTTGTCGGCGAATTTATAATCACTCAGGTCAGCGGCTTTCTGGATTTGGGCTAACTTCTCACGCAGCTGCTGAGCAGGGCTGGTGGTATGTTCTGTAACCATTATGGTTACAGTATACACTGGTATCGGAGCATTTAGTCAAGTCGGCTGGTAGCGGTTTAGAACCATTGTGGTTTGTTTTGTAACTATTTTCTGGGGTAACCCCTCTAAAATCCTTTAATTTCCGCCCCTGCCCTGCTACAATTGTAACCGTAAAAGTTTACTGAGGAGTTCAAGAGATGACATTGGGAGACAAGATTAAAGATTTGCTTGCCGAGCGTGGCTGGTCCCATTATAAGCTGGCTGAGAAGACAGGCATCCCAAGGCCGACGATAACGGCTATAGCGAATGATAAACGTAAGCCAACTGCAGAATACTTTGTTAAACTAGCCCGCGCTTTTAATGTTCCGGTTGAAGAGCTACATGTGGCCGCAGGTTATATCAGTGAGGCTAGAGCCTCCTATGACCATAAAGAGACCCCCGGGCAGGTGTTAGACGATATAAAACTCAAGGTCCGGCAGTTGGAAAAGATGCTCCAAGAAAAGGAGGAGGAGGAGAAAAAGAAAGAGGGGTGAAGGCTTTAGGGAGAGCTGGTTTTGCTGGTTTTCGTCCACACAACTCTTAATCAGCAGGTTAGAGGTTCGAGTCCTCTGCGGCTCATTTCAAAGCTAAAGGCTTACCGGGTTTAAGGCCTCCCACCACACCACATTTGAAAGCAGCTAGTTTTACTATTGGCCTTACTATTAATATAATAGAGTCATTGCGGTAACCAGCGGTTTTTAAGATTCTGGCAAAAGGAGTAAAAGGAAATGGCCGAACTAAAATACGCCAAAAACATCATCACCGATACCAAACCTCTCCCTAAGGAGATATGGGAAAGAATGCAGGCTCTGCCCAAAGAGGCCGCCACTGCTGTCAAAGCAACTCGTCTGTTATGGCTGGACGATGAGGTAGCCAAGGGGGCTTTTTACATGGAGGGTCTCTGGTTCTGGGAAGGCTCCCAGAAGATTTCCCTGGAGGAGCCCCATGTACACGATTTCGATGAGATTATAGGATTTATCGGGACTAACCGGGAAGACCCGCATGACTTGGGGGGAGAAGTCGAGCTATGGCTGGATGACGAAAAATACATCCTCAAAAAGAGCTGCCTCGTCTTTATCCCCAGAGGACTGAAGCACTGCCCCTTGTTATTCCGGAGGATTGACTCCCCTATTTTCTGGTTTACCATCGGCAATTCCAGTATGTACTCCAGGGAGTCTAAAGAAACGCCTTAAAGATAAAGGCTTAGCGACTATGCTCTTCAGCAAAAATAGCCGCGCCCAGGGCAGCCGTTATCTGAGGCTCCTTCGGGGTGACCACCTTCTTGCCCAGTTCCTCCTCAAGCGCCTTCACCACTCCGATATTCCTGGCTACCCCGCCGGAGAAGACTATGGGCTCGTTATAGCTGACTTGCCCCCCCACCCCCATGCCAATCACCCTGCGGGCAATCGCCCTGCTTATCCCGTAGGCGATATCCTCTTTAGCCGTGTGCTCCGATAGCAGAGAGATTATCTCCGATTCGGCGAATACCGTGCAGACGCTGCTTAAGGTTAGGCGCTTACTTGACTTCAGGGCCAGCGGGCCAAGCTCGTCAAGGGGCAGGTTTAATATCCTCTCCGTTAAGACCTCCAGAAACCGGCCGCTGCCGGCGGCGCACTTATCGTTCATCTCAAAGCGGACAACCCCTCCCGCCTCGTCCAGCTCGATTACCTTGCTGTCCTGCCCGCCGATATCGATAATGGTCCTGACTTCAGGAAAGAGGAACTTGGTACCCCTGGCGTGGCAGACTATCTCCGGCAACACCTTATCCGCCGAGGCGAAGGCCCTGCGGCCATAACCGGTGGAGACGATATACTTTATGTCACCAGCTGATTTACGGGCTTTTCTTAAGGCCAGCTTCAGAACCTTAGCGCCGCTTTCCTGGCGGTCATAGCTGGTGGGCAGCAGGGAAAAGGCTAGGATTTCCTCTCCCTCGATTATCACCGCTTTGCTGCTAACCGAGCCTATGTCGACGCCGGCAAACACGGCTTCAGGCCTTCCTTATCTTCATTATCTCGCATATGCTCTCAATCCTCGTCCTCAGCGCCTCCGGGCTGTAATCACGGTCGTCCCAGTTGTCTCCCTCAATATAGAACACCGGTAACCCGGTCTTTTCCTCCACCATCCTGGTCAGCAAGCGGTGACTGCTGCCCAGCCAGCGGTCAAAGTCCATTAAGCCGAAAACCATGCCGTCGAACTTATGCGTTTCCAGCTTTTCACATATCTGCTCCGCCTGATAGCCGGGATTAACCATCCCCGATGTCCTGAGCCAGCCTTCAGCCGCCGCCATATAAGGGTCTTCAAAGCTAGGCGGCTGAAGCTGTTTCTTGGACAGTATAAAAAACTCGCTCAAAGGTATTCCCACCCCGTTTTCCTCAAACATCTTAGCTATCCAGGGAACGGTGGGGTGAACGCTGTAAATCAGCAGTTTGGGCGCTCCTGGAGGCAGAATGCCCTCTTTGTTAGCCACCCTCTGCTTGACCTCTCTGATGGTAATGTCCAGCGCCTCCTCCAGGTGTTCGATGCCGGTGTTAAAGGGCGTGAACAAGCCCTCCCAGAACAGGCGCCCGCTTATGGCGCCCAGGGGCTGCGGGTCGGCGCTCATCAGCAGGGCTAACTCCGATAGCTTGGCGGCATACCTCTGCCAGATGGCGATTACCTCGCTTATCTTCCCCTCCGGTACCTTGATGCCGATCTCCCTCTGGGCCGACTCGAAGCCGTCTTTCATTTGATTGGCCAGGTACTCGACCCGCTCAGCGACCTCGTCCTCCACCGTGCCCAGGGACTGGTCGTGAGGCAGGCGGGTGATATAGGTCTTCCACTCAGGGTCATGGTAGATACTAATGAACTCGTCGGTTTTAGGCGCCTCATCGCAGATAAAGCCCCATATCCAGTTCACATCGGGTGAGGGAATAATATCCAGGCGGCGGGCGGCATATCTCGCCTTGTTCAAAGCGCAGTGGCGGCAGCCGTAGGGGATGCCGGCTTTTTCGGCTTCCTCCAGGTAAGGGGCAAGCTTGTGGAAGAAGCCGTTCAGTACCATGGTCAGGAATATATCGGGGAAGGAAACGAAAACCTTTTCCGGCGCCGTTAATTTGAGGGCATAGTAAAAATGCAGGACGGCGGGCAGAATGCCATAGACTATCTTTACCCCCCTCTCCTTGTACTCGCTGGCTTGGGTCAAGTCTATGGTCTCCTTGACGAAACAGCCCAGCAGTTTCCTGATGCCTTCCAATTCTACGGCAAAGTAGGCGGGCAGCCGCTCCTCGGTGGCGAACCTGACGTCTTCCTCGGTCAAGCCCAGCTTCTCCGACGCCTTACGCCACTGGGGCAGGTATTTCCCTATTTCCTCCTCTTCAAAACCGGTCAATCTTAAGAATTCTACGTATATATCCCTGGCCATTTTATCGGTTCCTCCTCTGCCTGACTGATTCGACAAAGCTCTCCACCCGCGTGGTTAGCGGCCCTACCGCTTCCCTGGAATACTCGTATGAGGACTCAAGCTTCAGGAAAGGAATCTTAATCTCGTCCATCACCTTGGCCATAAGGGAGCTTTCCAGGTCGTATATCTCCTCAAAGGACAACTGGTACCATATCACGCCGTCGATGTTAAAGTCCCTTATAAGATTCTTTATTATATCGGCCCTCTTCTCCCAGGCCGGCTGGAATATAGACGGCGGCGTCCTCTCCGAATAATAGGTCTCCACCAGGTTGGCCATTAAATCGCCCTCCGTTTTCACCTTCCAGGCGGGCTGCCTCATCCCTTCATCGAGAAGCTCAGCCGCCACCACTCCCCCGGAGTCTTCAATCAGCTTGGGCACCACATAATCGCCCACACCCACCACATGACCGGCTAAAAGCAGTCGGGGCACATCCTGGGGGAAGGGGCTTTGCCCCTTTTTTAGCTCCGCATAAAGCTCATCTAGCCTGGGCAGCAGCTCCTCCAGGCGGCAATAGAAGGAGTAGTGGTTCAAGCGAATAAAATCGTAACCGCCTATAGGCGGCGGCTGTTGCTTTCTGAGCAGGTTAATCCGGCTTAAGATGTCTCTTAGCTTATTGATGGACTCGGTCGATTTTTTGAGTTTTTCATCCGTTATTTTATTGCCGGTTAGGGCCTCCAGTTTTTCCTTCAACACGGCCAGGCGTTTCTGGTAGTACTCCCGGGAGAGGGACTTCTGCCAGTCGGGGGGGACGCCCAACCTGGCCGTGGGCAGTTTGAAGTACTCCAACAAATCAGCCAGCCTTGACTCATGGCAATCACTGCACTGGGCCACAATGAGGTCGAGCATGGGCACTACCGGGTCCATACCCAGAAGGTAATAGCCGATTTGGGCTCTATCATAGGGGCTCATGAAGCGAAGCATATAGGGGATTACAGCATCGGGCGGTTCCGGCTCCCCCCCTCTACACATCAGGTAAGGCAGGGCGCCGGAGGCATAGAGCAATTCCTCGGGCACGAACCTGCCTATATAGCCCACTATCTTAACGCCCTTTTCCTTCTCTTCTTTCAGTTTCTCCGGTCTGGTGCGGGCAATCTGGGCCAGCTCTTCCAGCATATCCAATGCTTTCACCCCCATATCTAACTTGCCTACATCATACCAGTTTCAAGCCGCCGCCGACAAATGAGCCAGGCTCTTCTCTTTATCTGTTTGCATATTCCCCCGCTTTATTGCTAGAATAGCTCGGTATCTTTATCCCGGATAAGGGTAAAGGCGATTGCCCCCCAGCCTACTGGGGGGCATCTGGTGTATTTTTCTTATGGACAAAAAAGCCTTCTTTGTGCTGGTGGCTACTATGCTCATCTCCATGCTGGGGTTCGGCATAGTGGTACCTTTACTGCCAATCTACGCCGACCAGATGGGGGCCACGGCGCTTGAAATCGGCCTTATCAATGCCGGGTTCAGCTTAGCACTGCTGGCGGCTCTGCCTTTCATGGGCCGGCTCTCCGACCGTTTTGGGCGCAAGGTATTTCTCATCACCGGTCTGGCCATTCTGACCGTCGCCTCGCTCGGCTTTATCTGGGCGCAGACCCCCCTCCAGCTGATACTGGTACGCATTTTTCAGGGCATCGGCGCCTCGATGCACCTGCCTATCGCCCAGGCCTACCTCGGCGACATCACGCCGAAGGGTGAGGAAGGCAAGTGGATGGGGCACTTCAGTGCCATCCTCTTCAGCGGTATGAGCATCGGGCCCCTGTTTGGCGGCGTGCTCACCGACCTATTCAGCGTCAACACCACCTTCCTGGTGATGGCGGCACTCTGCCTGGTTGGCTTAATAGCCACTATCGTCTTTCTGCCTGAAGTTGCCCTAAAGACTTCCTCGGAAAAGCAAGGTACGGCTTTTACCGGCTTAAGGAAGAGCAATATACTGAAGGGGGCATTTGCCTTTCAGATGGCAAATGGCTTCAGTATGGCCTGCATAATGACCTTTTTACCCCTCTTCGCCAGCCAGAATCTTGGCTTAAGCGTCAGCCTTATCGGGGTATTGATAGCATCACGCACGCCGCTGGCGCTGCTGCAATCTTTCACCGGCATCCTGGCCGATAAATACAGCCGAAGGGGGCTGGTAGCCATCGGCAGCGCCGCCGCCATTATCTTTATCGCGCTAATGCCTCTGGCTGGCGGCTTCTGGCCGCTGCTGTTAATGTACGCCATTATGTCTATCGGTACCTCCTTTGCCATGCCGGCAGCTACTGCCTACATCGTTGAAGAGGGCAGAATCTTCGGCATGGGGGCCAGTATGGCCCTCTTCATGATGGCAATGCAAATTGGCAACGGCGTGGGCCCCATCATGCTGGGTGGAATCGTCGACTGGCTGGGTATTGAATCGGCCTTTTACTCAGCCGCTGTTATACTACTGCTGGGTATCGGCGCCTTTATCTGGCTTACCCGAAAGCCCTCGCCTAGTATCGCTGATGCCAGGTAAAGGCCAGGGGCAAAGCCCCGCCTCTATTTTTTGTCCCATGCCGCCGATAGCTTTTTGAGCCAGTCCGTGATAGCAATCTCCCTAGCGCAGACACAAATGCCGCATTCGGTGCAGTCATCAATGCGGTGCTTTTCCCGGCGGTAAATAGAGGCCGCCGTCTTCATGTCATCGTAGATAACGGCATCGTTGTAGAGCTCAAAGAGGCGGGGCACATCAATGCCCTGAGGACAGGGCATACAGCCGCGACAGGTGGTGCAGGGGATGGGTTTCAGCTTGCGGTAAGCATCCCTGACCCGGCTTATCAAGACCTCATCGGCAACGGTAAAGCTATCGGCTTGGGCGCTATCGGCCAGGGCCAGGTTGGCCGCCACCTGCTCCATGGTGCTCATGTCACTGACCAGGGCAGCCACCTCGGGGTGGTTCCAGACCCAGCACAGTCCCCACTCGGCCGGGGAGCGCGTCTCTTTAGCATCCGCCCATACTTTGGCTACCGAAGGCGGCGGTTCTTTAGCCAACCTCCCCCCACCAAGCGGTTCGGCAACCACCACCGCCAGCCCCCTGTCAGCGGCGTATTTCAGCCCGCTGACGCCAGGTAAACGGTCTACTTCCATATAGCTGTACTGGAATTGGGCCAGCGCCCAGCCGTCATAGTCCTCCAGTATGCCCCTGAGGGCCTGAAAATGGTCGTGGAAAGAGAAACCCAGCCCGCCGATTCGCCCATCGGCTATTGCCGCCTCCGCCCAGCGCAGTACCCCCAACTCCTTTAAGCGCGGCCAGCTATCCCGGTTCAAACCCCCTAAAAGGTAGAAGTCCAGCCTCTCCGTTTTCAGCCACTCAAGCTGCTGGTCCAGGTAGCGGTCAAAGTCTGAGGAGGAACTGACCAAAAGAGAGGGCAGATAGGCGCTGACCCTGACCTTCTGCCGGTAGCCGCCCGAAAGCGCCCGGCTGAGCAGGCGGGTAAGGCGCTCATGACGCCCCATATCGTAAGGGTAACCCAGGTCCAGGTAGTTAACGCCCTTATCAAGGGCATAGCGGAGCATCTTGATGGACTCGGCCTCATCTATTTTGGTCGGGTCTGCCGCCATCAAGGGCAACCGCATAACACCAAAGCCTAATACCGATACCTCCCAATCAAGTGTGCCGAACCTGCGGTATTTTATTTATGTCCTCCCTCAAATTACATCGGGCTTAAAGTGATTATTCCTCTTCTTGCACCCAGGGAGAATCGTGCTCGCCGCTGAGGCAGCAGACGATAAAGCCGTAGGGCTTATCCGTCCACCTGGTGATGAGCGGGAGATGGGGAAAGCCGGAAGGGCAAACGGCCACAGTGGGCTTGTTGAAGACATGCCTTTCATATTCCTTGCCCAGAGCCAGCTCCTGCTCGCACCCCAGGAAATTCAGGTCGTCAGGGTCAAGCCCGATGAAGACCAGTATTTCCTCTGAAGGATGGTAGTGGGCTTCGCCGCCGCGGTGCCATATACCGGAGCCGGTGTAAAATCCCCAGGTGAAATTGACCTCAAAGCCCTCAAGGTCGTTGCCGTAGAGCCAGACCAGTTGGTCGGCGTTCCCCGGCCCCAGCAGTCCCACCTGCCCCATATCCATCTGAAAATCAGGATGCTCCTTTTTAAATTCCGCCAGCAGACGCTCGTCCTTGGCTATTTTTGACATCCTGACCGGTTCAAAACCGGGGCCGAGCGGCTTAACCAGGCGCCCGTATTTTGAACCCTTCGTCTTGGCTTTTTCGGGGAGCGACTCGGCTTTGTAGTCGGCGGCCAGGCCAATGGAGTAGTGGACGATAGGTCTTTCTATTTTTCCCACCGTAACCGGGCCATGCGGCGTCCCCTTGGGAACGATGATTACCGAGGGCACGTTAAAGACATGCTCCTCAACCTCTTCGCCCAGCGCCACCGAGACTTCGGCGCCCAGATAGGTGATATCGGTGTTATCGGTGCCGGCAAAGACCAGGCATTCATCGTAAGGGTGCACCAGGGCGCCTTCCATGGGGTGAAGCTTGCCCGCTTTTTTAACGAACCCGTAGGAGAAATTGGCGTTGAACCCCTCCATGTCCTTGCCCTCCATCCATATCCAGGGCTCAGGATACAGGCCTGCCGGCGGTTTCTGGACGAGTAGCGTTTTCACCAGATGGGCATATTTTTTAGTGGCCATTTTAGTACTCCTTCTAACCAGTGATTTCAAAGGTAACGAAGCCGGTTAGGCTTCCACCCAGGGCGAGGCGTGTTCGCCGCTGAGGCAGACAACGATAAAGCCGTAGGGCTTATCCACCCACCTGGTGATTAGGGGGAGGTGGGGAAAACCCCCGGGGCAGATGGCGACGGTAGGCGTGTTGAATATATGCCTTTCGTAATCCTTGCCCATACCCAGTTCCTGCTCACAGCCCAGGTAACTAAGGTCGTCGGGGTCAAGCCCGACAAAGACCAGAATCTCCGCCTCAGGATGGTAGTGGGCTTCGCCGCCGCGGTGCCACTTGCCGCACCGGGAGTAAAACCCCCAGGTAAAATTAACATCAAAGCCCTCAAGGTCCTTGCCGAAGAGCCAGGCAATCTGGTCGCCGTTGCCCGGCCCCACTCCCCTCTCCGCAGGGTGCAGGATACCGGCGCGGTCGGCAATAAAGGCGTAACTTATCGGCTCGTCGGGGGCGGGCGGGCCCGGCTTTCGGGCATCGAACTCTTTCCAGTCGATATAGGTAATCAGCCGTTTGATTAAGTGCCCGTACTTTGAGCCGCTCGTCTTTGCCTTCCGGGGGACCGGAGTCGCCTTGTATTCCGGAGCCAGGCCGATGGTGTAGTGGGCAATGGGGCTATCCACCCGCCGATAGGTAACCGGCCCGTGGGGCATGCCCTTGGGGATAAGCACTACCGAGGGCTCGGTAAAAACGTGCTCTTCGCCTTCCTCGCCCAGCAGGATTGACACCTCGGCACCCAGATAGAGCATGTTGGTATTATCAATGCCGGCAAAGACCAGACACTCATCGTAGGGGTGTACCAGCGCTCCTTCCAGCGGGTGACAAACGCCGGGCTTCTTGACGAAGCCGAAGGAAAAACTGGCGTTGAACCCCTCCATGTCCTTGCCCTCCATCCAGAAACGCGGTTCGGGATATAACCCGGGCGGTCCCTTCCGAACAAGTAATGGCTTTACCAGATGGGCATACTCTTTTTTAGCCATGCTATCAAGCCCCTCCTTTCAAGGCCAAGCATAGCACGGCGTTTTCATTCTGGTCAAGCTAATCTTTAAAAAATTTTACAAAACGGTGAAGATTTGACAATATATAGTTAATTTTGTATACTATATACAAAATAAATTATATCCCCTTTAAGGAGAGCCCGGGGAGGAGCCAGGGAGATGAGAAAGGATATCCTGGATAGAATCGCCACCGACCTGTTATCGGTGCCCCCTCTTATCTTTAGGGGCATAGGCCGGAAATTGCTAAAGACGGCGCTGGGCAGCGTTGATATGGATATTTCGCCGCTCCAGTTCGGGGTTATGAAGCTACTCAAGGAAACGGGAACCCTGCACATCGCCGAGATTGGAGAAAGGTTACAGGTATCAAGGGCGCAGATGACCCACGTGGTAGACAAGCTGGTTGACCTGGGTATAGTCGAAAGGCAGATGGATGCCACCGACAGGAGAATGACCAATATCGTGCTTACCGCTAAAGGCGAAGCTACCCTGGAAGAACACAGCATCCTAATAAGGAAGGCCACCAAGGAAACCCTATCCGGTCTCACCGATGAAGAACTGGCGGACTTATCGGACTCGCTGCAAAAACTACAGGCCATATTATCCAGACTGCAGTAGCCACCCCCTCTGCAACCGCTACCGGGTAAACCTGCTTTTTTAAGGATAGACGATTGCCATGATGAATAACCAGAATCAAAGCGTGCTTGACGACAGCCGAATCGGCCGGCTGCTGTTTAAGCTGTCCCTGCCCACTTTTATCGGCATGTTCGTCATGACCCTTTACAACGTGGTCGACACGATTTTCATCGGTCACTACGTTGGCACCCTGGGGATTGCCGGGCTTTCCATCGTTTTTCCCTTACAGCTGCTGTCGGTAGGCATCGGGGAAATGACGGGGATGGGCGGGGCATCGCTGATTTCAAGGTCCCTCGGCGCCGGCGATAAGCCCAAGGCAGAGAGAACGCTGGGCAACGCCCTGACGGCTAACATCTTGCTATCGGTGGCCATGATGATAGCCTGCCTGGCCAACCCCGACTTCTGGCTCAGGCTTATGGGCTCTTCGGAGACTATCCTCCCCTACGCGAGGGAATACATGGTAATTATCATCTTCGGTATGCTCTTCATGACCTTCGCCATGGCATCAAATAATCTGATAAGAGCCGAAGGCAACGCCCGCGTACCGATGATAGGCATGATTATCGGCGCCGTATTGAACATTATACTGGACGCCATATTCATCATACCGCTGGGGATGGGAGTACAGGGGGCGGCGCTGGCCACAGTGATAGCCCAGCTAATCTCTGTTCTCTACTTTATGAACTATTATTTTAGGGGGAAGAGCTTCCTTAAGATTCACACCAAGAACCTGATTATCAAATGGCAGATAATGAGAGAGATTCTGGCTATCGGAATTGCCTCGTTCGTGAGGATGGTGGCTGGCAGCATATCGGCTATTTTCGTCAACAGGATGCTGGTAACTTACGGCGGCGACCTGGCCATCTCCGCCTTCGGCATCATTCACCGCATAATGATGTTCGCCCTCATGCCGGCTATCGTTATCGGCGGGGGCTTGCAGCCGATTCTGGGCTTCAACTACGGGGCCAAGCGCTACGGCCGGGCAATCAGGGCCATAATGATAGCCATAGCGGCGGCCACCGCCTTCGGGCTGTTGGTCTTCGGGGCTCTCTATTTCGCCCCGGAACCGTTTATCCGCATCTTCACCAATGATACCGGGCTGGTTGCTCTAACCGCTTACGCCGCCAAGCGCATCTTCCTGGGCATGTACCTGATAGGGGTTATAATGGTCGGCTCTCTGGTCTTCCAGTCAATCGGCAAGGCCCTTGAGTCGTTCATCACTGCGGTATCAAGGCCAATCCTGTTCCTGATTCCCCTGATATTCATACTGCCACCCCTCTGGCAGCTGGACGGCGTCTGGTGGGCATTCCCCATGGCTGATGGGCTTACCTTCCTGCTGACCTTAGGCTTCCTTATCCCTCAGCTCAAAGAGCTCAGGCATAAAGACAGGCTAATCAAGCTGGAAGCCCAACCCGGTGTTAGTCCCCGGCCGAAATTCTGATATTAGATGTATGCGGCCTAAAAGTACATCTTGCCGGGGCCAACGCTGAAGTGGAAGATGGGCTTATCTATCCTGGTGAAGTATAACGGGCAGTGCTGCATCCCCTTGGGGATAAAGACCACACAGCTCTTGTTGATTACATGCTTTTCGTCCTCAAGGTATAAGACGGCTTCGCCGCCCAGGTCTTTCATGTTTTCCGTGTCGGAGCCGAAAAAGCCCAACATTTCGTCGTAATCGTGGCTATGGGCCTGCGGCCCCAGCTTCTCAATGTCGACCCCGGGCGGAGGCCTCATTCCGGGCATCAGCCAAACGCACTCCAGGTAGAAGGCACCGTCAACGACCTCTTGGTCTATGAAAGCGACGCGGCCAGGAACCGGGCCCTTGGGACTCCACTCTGGCTTGACGATGTTCTCCTTGGGCTCATAGACAATGTACTTCCCGTATTTCGATTCGGCCATTTTAGCTCTCCTTTCTTTTATCCTGATTTTATGGTTGCGGTTAAAGAACTACCCCGGTGGTGACAGCCAGAAGGGCATCTGCTGCTTCAGCTCGTCCAGCGTCCACCCGCCCCCGTACTTGACCAGCGTCTTGGCCACCTCGGGCTCCGAGTAGAGGCTGATGATGGGCCCGCCCACGTTAAAGATTTTGCCGTTGATGTTAGCCGCTTCGTCGGAGGCGAGATAGTTTATCAGGGGGGCTACGTCATCGGGGCTCGGCGTCATCTCCAGGGAAAAGCTGAACTTTCGGTCCATCCAGGGGCTCTCCTCCGCGCTTACGGCCTCGTCGTAGGCCTCCAGCTCAAGGGAGGCGCGCGTCAGGGCGAAGGGGGCGAAGGCGTTGCAGGTTATACCGTAGCGGGCCAGCTCCTTGGCCGCTGCTCGGGTCAAGCCCACCACCCCGGCGTTAGCGGCGCAGTACTCAGCGTGCTTGAGAACATCCCCCAGAAAAGCCCGCGAGGTGCAGTTTATTATCCGCCCCCACTTCTGCTTCATCATATAAGGGACGGCATGGCGAATGCAGTTGAAATAGCCCTTGGGCTTGGTCAGGGTAACCTTGTCCCAGAGCTCCTCGCTCATCTCCCAGATGGGGCTGAAGCCGAAGGTGCCGGCAACGTTGACCAGGATATCGATTCGGCCGAAGCTGTCGACGGCCTTCTGTATCAACCCTTTTGCCGCCTCGAAGTCGGAGATATCACCGAAGAAAGGCACCGCCTCGCCGCCCTTTGCCCTTATCGCCTGGGCGGTAGTCTCGGCGTCTCCGCTCGCCTCCTCCAGCTGCTTTGACAGGCGCTCCTTCTGCTCGGCGCTCATTGATTTGAGAATCTTTTCGCTCATATGAGCATAACCGGTAGACCCCGGGCGGCGGTTATTGGTAACCACCCTGGCGCCCTCCTCGGCTACACCCACGGCGATGGCTCTACCAATCCCCTGACCGGAGCCGGTAACCACCGCCACTTTGCCTTTTAATATATCGCCCATAGGACTCACTTTCCTTTTAATTAATCTCTTCCAGAAAGGATACCCGCAAGTATTAAAATCAGGAGCAATCTCGAGTTATGGTTAAAACCTGAGGCAGGCTACATAGTGGTTAGCGCCAACCTTGCGGAGCGGTGGCACCTCCTGGCTGCAGATCGATGCGGCTTCGGTGCAGCGTGTGTGGAAACGGCACCCGGGAGGAGGATCCAAGGGCGATGGCATCTCACCACTC
>Ga0315532_1002125_pt1 | contig 13900 bp, 9 predicted proteins | sample SalMarWE160370MG_FD_203082 | JGI IMG/M metagenome (GOLD analysis project Ga0315532, IMG submission 203082) | Salt marsh sediment microbial communities from the Plum Island Ecosystem LTER, Massachusetts, United States - Salt Marsh Sediment WE1603-70 ... | reverse complement strand
TGAGCAGGCGATTTTGCTTTTAAACAGGCGCGGTTACAGTAATTTTATTTTTTGCCCGTCTTGTAAGCATACGCTGCACTGCCGTAACTGCGACGTGACGCTGACCTTCCACAGGTCGGAAGCTCCCGCCCGTCATCAAGTTCGGACGGTAACCGGAAAGCATGTTGCTTGCGGTTATGCGATATGTCACTATTGTTTGGCTCAGACTTTAGTTCCGGAAAAATGTCCCCTGTGTGGTACGCGATTAGTGATGATAGGGCTTGGCTCACAACGGCTCGAAGAGGAGTTAGCTGCGAAGTTTCCGCAAGCCCGTGTTTCAAGAGTTGACAGCGATTCGATGGCGAGTAGAGATTACTATAGGGTCCTGAAAGACTTCAGTGAAGGGCGAATCGATATATTGGCCGGAACACAAATGCTTGCTAAAGGACTGCATTTTCCTAACGTGACTTTGGTGGGTATTATCAGTGCTGATACATCTCTTTTCCTGCCGGATTTCCGGGCGAACGAGCGCACCTTTCAATTGATTTCACAAGTGGCCGGTCGCGCAGGACGCTCTGAGAAAAAAGGCACGGTGTTTGTTCAGACGTTTTTGCCCAACCAGCCGGCTATAAAGTTTGCCATGGCCGGAGATTTTGACGGCTTTATCAAAGAGGAGTTAAAGCATCGCAAGGCATGTAATTTGCCGCCGTTTTGGCGGTTGGCGGTTGTCACCCTGCGGGACAGAACCTTTGACAGGCTTGAGAGCGCCTGTGACAGGATGCGTGAAGAGATTGATCGGATTATCCGGCAGGAGCAGCTAAAAGCAATAGTTCGGGGGCCGATGCCGGCTGTGATAAGTCGAATACAGAGTTTTCACAGGATGCAAATAATTGTCCAGGCCCCGCAGGCCGAGATTCTGCGAGAGTTATTTAACGGCTTGCGAGTTCGCCAAAGGCAGATTCGCCCGGCTGTAAAAATCGCTATAGACATAGACCCTGTAAATTTATTATAGCTTGCAAGTGAAAAGCTAAGATGTTATAGTTTTTTTTGTTTATCGGGGAGTAGCTCAGTTTGGCTAGAGCGTCCCTTAGGGAAGGTCGCAGGTTCTATTGTAAGGTGTCCTCTAAAAGGAATCATTAGGACTGTGAAAAATCCTGTCCCCCAGAGTGGGATAAACACCGGTTGTTTGAAGAGATTATATTAGTGTATTACGTTTATATACTTCAAAGCCTTAGGACAAAGAAGCTCTATATCGGACACACTGATAATTTAGCTCGGAGGTTTGATGAGTATAATACCAGCAGGGGCGGGAGGTACACCCGGCAGTATGGTCCATGGACATTGGTTTACAGCGAGCTACATCCGGATCGTCCTTCTGCAGCAAAACGGGAAAAGTACCTCAAGAGTACCAGGGGATCACAAGAAAAGAGGAAATTGGCTGGTGTTTTAAATAAAAGGCGGTCTTGAAGCGATAATAAGTTTATAGAAATGAAAGTCGATTGTAATTTAAAAGCTGTTATAGTATATTTTTGGTTATAGTTTTACGGGGAGTAGCTCAGTTTGGCTAGAGCGCTGCGTTCGGGACGCAGAGGTCGCAGGTTCAAATCCTGTCTCCCCGAATTTGCAAAATGTGGTTGTTGAGCAGGATTGCACGGCCACTTGGCTAAGAGCGTCCCTTAGGGAAGGTCGCAGGTTCCGCCGTAGGGCGTCCTGTGGAAAATCCTGTCTCCCCGATTTATGCAGAAAAAAGTTTCCTCGTGCACTTTTCCCGTTTCAGGTCTCTAATAGCCGATGGTTCCAGGTCAATGTCACATCTCCGCAGACAGAGCGGCAATAGTAGGCAATAATCTTGACAATAGAAGTAAGTGTTGGTAAAAAACGAGATAAATGGGCTGATTATTAAACTTAGGTCGTGAAATTTGTGTGACAATACCGTTTTGGAGTGCGGTTATTATGATTGCAATAGTCAGAACAAAAACTATAAATGATTTAGGCAATATAGGGCGGTTCGGACGGTTTGTCTGGCAGGCAATGCTTACTTCGTTGCGGAGTTGTGCCAGCAGTCGGACGTATCCGCTTATTTGGAACCAGATGAATATCATCGGCGTTCGCAGTGTGCCGGTTATAATGATAACAGGCGCGTTTGTGGGAATGACGCTTGCAGTGCAGGCTTATGACCAGCTTGCGGGTATGGGGCTTGAGGAGCATCTGGGTGTTTTGATTAATATCTCGGTCGTGAAGGAGCTTGGGCCTGTGCTGGCGGCGGTTATGTTAGCGGGGCGTATTGGTGGTGCTCTGACCGCTGAGCTGGGAACTATGAATGTCACCGAACAGATTGATGCGGTAAGGAGCATGGGAACCGACCCTGTACGGTATTTGGTGGCACCGCGGATTCTGGCGTGCCTGCTGCTTACGCCGGCTCTTATTATATACGCAGACTTTATGGGCGTTGTGGGAGGAGCTTTGGTGAGCTTTTTACAGTTGGGTATTAACAGCAAGGCCTATTGGACCTTTAGTGCATCCGGCGTGGAGATGTGGGATGTCTCTATCGGAGTTATAAAAGGTTTTTTCTTTGGTGGAGCAATTGCAAGTATTAGCTGTTATAAGGGCTTTACTTGCAGAGAGGGTGCACAGGGTGTGGGACAGGCTTGTACCGAAGCGTTTGTTGCCAGCTTTATTTCAATATTGGCGCTGGATTTTGCGCTGGCGGTAATCTCCAAGGCTGTTTACGCGACATTTTGGCCGATTAAAAGTCTGGTCTAAAGGATTTATATAGGTTTTCCTTTTTTTGTGAGAGAAGATAGTGACCGAGGGAACCGAAAATAAAGGAAAGCAGGTTAGTGACGGTATAATTGTTATTAAGAACCTTACGAGGCAGTTCGGCAAAAAGGTTGTTTTAGATAGTGTCTCTTTGGCTATAGAGAAGGGAAGGACGACAGTTGTCATAGGGCCAAGTGGGTGTGGTAAGACCGTCCTGATAAAACATTTTATAGGCTTGCTGAGGCCCACTTCGGGAGAAGTTTATTTTAAGGACCAGCGGATCGACAATTTGAGTGAAAGGGAGCTTAACAGGATACGTACACGCTTCGGCTTTCTTTTTCAGGGCGGTGCATTATTTGACAGCCTTACCGTTGCTGAGAACATCATGTTTCCCATAAAGCAACATTATAAGATAATCAATTGGCATGAAGTCCAAGATGTGGTAAAAATCAAGCTGGCAATGGTTGGTCTTGACGGTTATCAGAATTACTATCCGGCGAATCTTTCAGGTGGTCAGCGGAAAAGAGTAGCCTTAGCCAGAGCTATTGCGATGAATCCGGAAGTGATTTTATATGACGAGCCGACCACGGGGCTGGACCCTATTCGTGCGGACGTAATCAATGAGCTGATATTGAAGCTGCAAAGAGAGCTTGGTGAGACCACAGTAGTGGTGACACACGATATGAAAAGTGCATACAAAATAGCCGACCGCATTGTCATGCTGCATAACGGCAAAATTATTGCCGACGGCAACCCAGACCATATTCGAAATCATCCCCATCCCGTTGTTCAACAATTCATTAATGGGCAGATAAGCCCGGACGATATTGCGGTCCTGAGGATGAGCAGTGACATTTCTCAGACTCAATTCTTTCCTCGTGATTTTGAATAGTAGCAGGAAAGAGCTAAAGTGCGCAGGAACCAGATAGGCAATATGAAGAACAAATCTGAGAAGGTAGCGGCTGATGGATTCGACAAAGCCTGCCCTGAGCGAAGTCGAATGGGCTCACCACATGTTTGGCTAAGGTCGTGCGCGGCGACGTTTTTGCTGATATATTGCACAGAGTTGCCTACAGCACCGATGCGAGCATTTACAGGATACTTCCTGAATGTATCATTGCACCGCGTGACGTAGGCGACATAGTTGCTGTCGTAAAGTATGCCGCTTCGGGAGCTTTGCGGCCTAAATATTGTTGAGCTTAAAGCTGGCTGTTGCGGCTTAGCCGGTACATTCGGCATGCAGAAGAAAAATTACGAGCTTTCCGAACAGATAGCAGCGGGATTAAAAGATACTCTTGAAAAATCAGCTACCAAAAACGTCCTTACCGAATGCGCTGCCTGCAAAATGCAGATTGAGCATATAAGCAATTGCTTGGTGAGGCATCCAATAAAGGTCCTTGCAGAGAGATATGAATTGCCATGAGTGAGGGAATTCAAAAGTTAAAGTGCAAAATGCAAAACCACAACTCAAAATTCAAAATTAAGATATCAGCAGCCAAAAGACGAGTGGCAGCATTATCCCTTAGGGATGGCGATGGATTGTTATTGTAATATGTTCAGCCATCCCCAAGTTGCACTTGAGGATGCCACCTAACCGAGAGATAATACTCAACGTTATTTGTCCTCAAACTCGATTTCGTTTTCTTGGCACCATTCGATGGTGATCTGCTTTTAGTTATGGCGGACATTTTGCACATATTGAGCGAAATAGTGTAGTGCTTAAATAGCGGTCGCCGCGGTCGGACAAGATTACTTTTTCGATAGCTGATAATATGCTCATAATGATTTATCTCCTATGTTGCAAAACCCCATGTAAAACATGGGGCTAAATATTTAGTGTGGTTGCTTTCACCGAGATTATTTTATATATTTGGTTGAAAAAATAAAGATGATTTAGATGGGAATTTGCAATGGCGGAAGCAAAAGAAAGTCTCAAGCAGGCGGTATTGTGGGAGCCGGCGGGGGATAAAAAGGTTAAATGCAAGCTGTGTAACTGGCGGTGCTCGATTGCCAATGGCAAATTTGGGCAGTGTTGCGTACGTAAAAATATCGATGGGACCTTGTACTCGCTGAACTATTACAAGGTCTGTGCGGCCAATCCCGACCCTATCGAGAAAAAGCCATTATTTCATTTTCAGCCGGGCAGCCGAAGCTTTTCTATTGCCTGCGTCGGCTGTAACTTTCGCTGCGAATTCTGCCAGAACTGGCATATCAGCCAGGCAGCCATCGAGGAAGGGCGGATCGATGGACAGGCAATAAGTCCACAGCAGATAGTCGAATCTGCTGTTCGCTACAACTGCAAGAGCATCGCTTATACTTACACCGAGCCGACGATTTTTATGGAGCTGTGTAATGACTGCGGGCGTCTGGCAAAAGAACGCGGCCTGACGAATGTTTTTGTCAGTAACGGCTATGAGACAGCCGAAGCGATTGATTTTGCTAAAGATTGGCTCGACGGTATAAACGTTGATTTGAAAGCGTTCAGCGAGGATTATTACAAGCGGCTGTGTCATGCTCGCTTGCAGCCGGTGCTCGATACGATTAGCTATATTGCAAAACAAACCAACATTTGGCTTGAGATTACGACTTTGTTAGTGCCGGGCGAAAATGATTCCGAGGATGAGTTGAAAAAGATCGCTGATTTTATTGTCACTAATGCAGGCCCTGATGTACCCTGGCACATCAGCAGATTTCATCCACAGTATAAGTATTTAGATTCTGTGCCCACGCCGGTGAGCAGCCTGGAACGTGCTTACCAGATCGGTAAATCTGCTGGACTGCATTATATTTATCTCGGCAATGTGCCGGGAGCAAAATCGGAGAGCACGTTTTGTTATAAATGCGGCAAAATGCTGATTGAGCGTCTCGGCTACCGAATAGCTGCAAATAATATAAAGAATTCCCGCTGTCCGGACTGCGGCACAGAGATTGCAGGAGTTGAGTTATAAGAAATTGTTTTTGGAAAAAACATTGAAAATCACTGCAGATGCAAATATTCCTTATGTTGCTGAGTGCTTTTCCTCCATCGGCGAGGTTGAGGTAGTTAGCGGACGTGAAATCACACCGACGGTTGTTGCTGATGCCGATGCGTTGATAGTTCGTAGTGTCACGCGAGTTGATTCAGATTTATTAGATAAAAGCCGGGTTCGTTTTGTCGGTACTGCTACTATCGGCTTTGACCATATAGATACCGAATATCTTTCGCGCAGAAATATTGGTTTTGCCTCTGCGCCGGGTTCGAATGCTAATTCTGCCGCCGAATATGTGATTGCGGCTCTGCTCGAAATAGGGCAAAAGCATAAGATTAACCTAGAGGACAATTCGATAGGCATTATAGGCGTGGGTAACGTTGGCAGCAGGGTGGCTAAAAAAGCTGCAGCACTCGGAATGAAAGTTAAGCTCAATGACCCGCCTTTGCGAAGACAGACCGGTGACCCGAAATATCTGCCGATTGATGAGCTCTTCGGTTGCGATTTTTTAACGCTTCATACGCCATTGACTTTCGATGGTGTTGATAAAACATTTCATTTAATTGACAAGAAGTTTTTAAGAGCTTTAAGAACATACTGTGTTTTTATCAATGCTTCTCGTGGTGCTGTTGTTGATAGCGTAGCTCTAAAAGCAGCTATAAAAACCGGTCTATTGAAAGCGGTCGCTCTTGATGTCTGGGAGAATGAGCCTAATATTGATACAGAGCTTCTGGAGATGGTTGATATCGGTACGCCGCACATCGCTGGCTATTCGTTGGATGGCAAAATTACCGGCATGATTATGATTTATAAGGCTCTCTGCGATTATTTTGGTCTTAAAGCTAAATATGATGTTGAGGATTTTTTGCCTGAGCCTATCGTGCCGGAATTAAAAATAAATCCTTATGATGGTGATGAGCGGGAAGTGTTACAGCAAATAGTGCGGAAGATTTATAATATTAGCGAAGATGACGGCAAGCTTAGGGACATTATAAAAGAAAATGCAGAAAAAAGAGGAAAGTTATTCGATAGCTTACGTAAGAATTATCCTGTTCGTAGAGAGTTTCAAAATACACAAGTTTTAATAGCCACAGAGAAAGTGGATTCCCGCCTTCGCGGGAATGACAGATCGAGGGCCGAAATCATTGCAAAGAAATTAGCCGGTATCGGATTTAGAGTGGCAAATGAACAAAAGCAGTAATAGAAATATCCTTGAATGGCCGAAAGGTCAGCTGGATTTTTCGTCTGGCTGTCTTATTATGGGTGTTTTGAATGTCACTCCGGATTCTTTTAGTGACGGTGGCCAATTCTTCAAGCCTGGCAAGGCTATCGAGCATGGCCTGAAAATGGCTGCTGATGGCGCTGCGATAATAGATATTGGCGGTGAATCTACAAGGCCTGGCTCTGCACCAGTTTCGCCTGAGCAGCAGATAAAAAGAGTAGTTCCTGTGATAAGAGCGCTTTGCAAAGAGATTACCTTGCCGATTAGTATCGACACAAACAATTATGAAGTGGCCAAAGCTGCTTTGGATGCTGGTGCTGCGATGATAAATGATATTACGGCTTTGAGCTATGAACGGATGGGCCGGTTAGCTGCGGAACAGCAGGTGCCGGTTGTCTTAATGCACATGCAGGGAACACCGCAGACGATGCAGATTGAGCCGAAGTACGATGATGTAGTTGCGGAAGTTTTAGCATTTCTTTTGGATAGGGCGGAGCGAGCGGAGCAGCTTGGCATTCCCAAAGAGATAATTTTCATCGATCCTGGTTTTGGTTTTGGCAAGACTTTGGAGCACAATCTTTTAATCTTGCGGAGTATCCGCAAATTTGTTGAGACCGGCTATCGCGTACTCATAGGCACAAGCCGAAAGAGCTTTATCGGCAAGCTCACCGGAAAGGAAAACCCCGCCGAGCGAATCTTCGGCACCGCCGCAACGGTTGCCTTATGTGCTGCTGCAGGCGTCTCGATTGTCCGCGTCCACGATGTAGCCGAAATGGCGGATGTGGTAAAAGTTGTAAAAGCGGTGAGGCAAAATGACAAGTAATTATTCTTGATACGCTGTTTCTATAATGTAAGATATAGACGATGTGTCAGAAGACGGAGTTAAGAATGGAACAGGAGCCGAAAGTGTATGGCTGATGGTAATTTAACAAAAGAGGATATTATTGATTTACTTCACCGGTCAAGGGCAAAATTAAGCTCTTTGGGTATTAAATCTATAGGATTGTTTGGCTCGTTTGTAAGAAGTGAATCTACTGCCCAAAGCGATATTGATATATTGGTTGAATTCAACCGCGATAGAATGACTTACGACAATTTCATCGATACATGTTTTTTCCTTGAAGAACTGTTCAATCATGAAGTTGAAGTTGTTACGGCGGACTCAATTAGTCCTTATATCAAACCTTATATTATGAAGGAAGTTGAATATGTCTCGTTGTCCGCTTGAATACCTGCGCCATATCCTTGACGAGATAAGTTATATTCAAGGCATCGTCTGTGATATTACGCAAGAAGACTTCCTTGCAGATGAAACTTTGAAGAGGTCTTTCGTCCGCAGCATCGAGATAATCGGTGAAGCGGCAAAGAAGATACCATCTGATTTCAAGGATGAACATAGTGACATAGAATGGAAAAAGATAGCTGGCATGAGAGACCGGCTTATCCACGCTTATTTCGGAGTGAATTACTATTTGGTCTGGGATGTTGTTATAAATAAGCTACCGGAATTAAAGCAGAAAATTGCACAAATCATAAGCGATGAAAATATTTGACATAAACAGCATGGGCAAGCGAGTTGCCCATCCTTGTATATTTCAAATGGCTCATTGCACTGTGGAGACTGTTTGTACTGGTATAGACTATAAAACCTGCGCTGCTTTCTTATCCACCTCCGGCTGGATATTATCTGTTGTTTTGAAGAACTATGCCTTCACATGTAATAGAATTTTTTGGAGGTCTTGATCTCGGCAGGAACTGCCGACCATAATCTCGAATTCGCCGGGTTCCACAACGTAGTCCATATCGATGTTATAAAAAGCCAGATGCTCCGGCTTTATATCAAGCGAGACTGTCTTTTTCTGGCCCGGCTTGAGATTGATTCTCTGAAAGCCCTTTAATTCTTTTACAGGTCGTGCCACTGAGCTGACCTTGTCGCGAATGTACATCTGCACCACCTCGTCACCAACAACATCACCTATATTTGTTACGTCAACAAGGACACGGGTGGATTCATGCGGACTAATGGTTGCCTTCTCCAAACGAGGTTTGTCGAACTTGAACTTTGTATAAGACAATCCCCATCCGAAAGGAAACAGTGGTTGTTCACCTCTTAGATCAACGTAATCATCTACTCTGCCGGATGGTTTGTAATTGTAATACAATGGCAGTTGTCCCGTGGTTTTTGCGAATGTGATTGGCAGACGTCCGCCTGGATTGCAATTGCCGAATATAATATCAGCAATAGCATTTCCGCCTTCTTCACCGGGGTACCATGCCTCTATGACGGCCTGGACACGATCGATCCACTTACCCATTGTAACAACACTTCCACTTATTAATACAACTATGACCGGTGTTGCTGTGCTGCAAATTTCTTCTATTAAATCTTGCTGCAGCCCCGGCAAATCCAAATTACTCCTGTCTCTGTTCTCCCCCTCTGTCTTGACGGAATTGCCCATAAATAGAACGGCAACATCAGATTTGTGAGCAATGCTTACCGCATCTTTGAAACCCTCTCTGGATTGACCTGTAACATCGCATCCTTGAGAAAAATGAATTGTTGTATTTTTAGAAGCTCTATTTTTAATCCCCTCCAAAGGTGTCACAACCTTTATCTCTCTGCCGCTGTAACCTCCCAGACGTTCTTCATTAGCATTTGGGCCAATAACAGCGATTGATTTTATATCTTTCTTTAATGGCAGAATGTTTTCGTTGTTTTTAAGCAAAACGATAGACTTTTGAGCAGCTTTCAATGCTAATTGACGATGTTGGCTGCAATCACATATCTTTTTCGCATACTCCGGATCCACATAAGGATTTTCAAAAAGTCCCAACCAAAACTTGACCCGTAGGATCCTTCTCACACATTCATCGATTGATTCAATAGATATCTTATTTTTCTCTGCAAGCTCTACAAGCTCCATGAAACAATCCGGATGTGGAAGCTCTATATCCAGTCCTGCTTGGACAGCCTGTTTAGCTGCTTGGGCTTTATTCTCAGCGGTCTTATGTTTATCGTATATGCCAAGAACAGAAAAATAATCCGAGACCACGATTCCTTTGAAGCCCCATTCCTTCCTTAAAACATCGGTTAAGAGCCACGTATGCGAAGAACAGGGAATACCATCAAGGGAATTATAAGCAGCCATAATTGAAAGAGCGTTTGCTTCTTTAACGCATGCCTTAAAAGCAGGGAAATAAATTTCTCGTAAAATTCCTTCAGAGAGTTGAATCTCATTACTATCTCTGCCGCCAATACCTACAAAATTTGCGACATAATGTTTAGGGGTCGTAACAACGCCTTGGCTTTGAACACCCTTTACAAAAGCAACAGCCATACGTGTGGTCAAATAAGGGTCCTCTCCGTAAGTTTCCTCTGTTCTTCCGCATCTTGGGTCTCTTGCAATATTTATGGTTGGAGAAAGGCATTGATGAATACCCCTGCTCCTTGTTTCCTTCCCAATGGCTATAGCTATTTCTTCCATTAATTCATCATCCCAGGTGCTCGCTAAAGCAATTGCTTGAGGATAGCTTGTTGAGTTTAAAGCCACACAGCCATGGAGACATTCATCATGTATCATTATCGGGATTCCAAGCCGGGTGTGTTCTTTGGCAAATTTTTGAACCTCATTTGCCCGTTCTGCTCCATTTTTGGGCGTGCAATACCTCCCAATATTACTTAACTGGCCCAGTCCTTTTCCTATTTCCTTCTTTGCTTTTTTAACAGAGAATTCTCCTTTTTCAAAAATCGAATTATAAAGGATTTCTTCCATACGCCTAAAATTAAATTGGTCTTCTTCAATGATGAATATATCAACATTTTTAAAATCACCGAAAGCTACCATCTGATAAACTTTTTCTTCAAGGGTCATTCTATTTAAGAGATCTTCAACCCGTTTTTCTATAGGAGTGTTCTTATCTAAATAAACAGGGTTTCGATTCTTTTCGCTCTTTTTGATACTCATAATTTTGCTTTGTAAAAGAAGTGACTTACTTCATTAAAGCAGCGACAAAAGATTTTAATCGCCGAGAATCTATTTTTGTAGTACCCGTTCGCTTTTGAAGCTCTTTAATAAATTGTATCACTATATGCGTCAATACTGCGCCCGGCCTGGGATAAGCGGCTACGATATAATGGGGCCCTGGCTCTGTTTCTCCCTCTTCCTGTTCCAATTCAGCTCTGAGATTGTCCGGGCTTATTAAGGAGTTTGCGTGCTTGAAGATAACCTTATCCATAGCCTTATATACTTCTTTACTTTCTTTGACTAAGCCGTAATAATCAAGAAGCTGTGCGAAAACATAATTTGACGTCGTATAGACGTCTTGTCCCTGTTCAGATTCTACCGGTCCCCCATCTTCTGTCCGGCACATGGCCCAGCCCATAAAGGTCCGGTTATTTTCATAAATTGTCTTGAGGATTTGTTTTGCTTTTTTCTCTGAGATGAAAGACTGCTCTCCTATTGCAATCAAATACCACAAGGCATCGAGCTGATTGGTCCAGACATCTGTGTTTGTTTCCCCTGTTACTGTATCGAGACAGGTGATATAATACTGCAACCTTTGGCCTTTACTGTTTTTCGTATCTGTCCATAGTTTCTCAAAACTCTCTGAGGCCTTTTCAAAACACTCTTGGTAATGTTTTTTGGCGGCAGTATCTTTCATCATCTCTGCCATCCTGGCCATTGCCTGGCAGCCAGCCGTAAAAGTAGTCGCATCATAAGCATCTACGCCGAACAGAGTCAAATTATCAAACGTATTTTTGACTTCGCCGGGATTGCCCTCGGGGATGCCATCACCGTCTATGTCGAGCTCTTTTAGATGTTCGAATCCGAATTTTAAAGTCTTCCAGTTCTTCTTTAGAAAATCGCTGTCGTTTAGGAATTTCACGTTGCGCAGCACTCTTAGTGCCAGCTTGGGGAAAAGATCGACCCAGTAGTTATCATTGTACCAGGCGTAGTCACTGACATTGCGCAAAGCATGACCTTTCGGTAAAGCGCCCACATCATGAGACACAGTACCTTTAACCTTAATAACATCTCTTATCTGGATCAGCGATTGTCCCTCGTATTCTTCCGGATATTCCTCGAAATGTTTTCGAGCTTCGACAAAAGATGCATGGTAATGATAATAACGCTCCTTGGTATTTTCCCTCTCAATTGAGTTAATAAAACTCTGACAGAGTTCTTTCTCTATATCAGGAAAGAGTATCAGCAGCACCATGGAATACCAATCCACATCCGAGGGATCAATATAGGCATAATCAAAACATTCGAGGAACCTGGCCCTATCATTGCCGTTTTTGTCTTCAACCCAGACAGCAGCGTTTGACAATGGGAAACTAAATTCGTTTAAAATCAGCCGGGTCAATCTCAGTGCGCCGGCCCTATCATTTTTATATGATGGACTTTGTTGTATCAGATTATATATCCTGTCTTGTATGGTTAGTGTCCGGCTCAGCCACTTGGGGAAATTGGCCAGTGCAACTTTTGCCATATCAACGGCTCTGGTTTTTTTGTCCTTAAAGCTTTTGACGTATTTACGTTCAAATTCCTTCCCGTCGATAAATCGCTGCTGCGGAAAATCTAAAACTATAGCAACCGGTATTTTTATGGCTGCCTTCGGCTTTAATGTAAAGGTGAGGCTGATGGCTGCTCCATAATCCTGGTTCAATATAGGTTTTCTCTTTTCATAGAAACTACCATCGTCATTCAACAATAAATCCTGTTTAAGCCGATTTAAGCAAAAAGAGGGGTGTGTATCTATTTTTACTTCTTTCATGTCCGGCACGGCGATAACCATTCTGTCCCGGCATTCTTTGCTTGCCATGACCACACCTCTAATGCCTGCACGTTTAAAATCTTCATGCACATGGCCTTTCACCGGCGTTGAGCATATATAAACAGTGTCCTGGTCCGTTGGCTTTAATTCTTTTTCCTGAAGATTTACAAGGGATGGCCTAGGGATTACTAATGTGACTTGCAGGGACTTATTTGCAGTATTAGTTACCTCGTACTCCTCTACGCTGACAGGCATTAAGGCCTGGGCGTTTCCAGAAAGAAAAGGAGAAATCATTCTTCTTGTTATCTTGATTTTACCCAGCTTATATGCCATTTCCAGCAAGGGCGTAGCGAGAGAAATCGAGGTTTGCTTTTCGGCTACCGGAGGATGATAATAATTTTTCATAGCGGGGATATCATCAGGACCTTCTACTGCTACGGGGTTTCTTGTCGTGAGCATAACCCCCGCTGCTTCGTTTCGCGAAGCAAAACGGCGGGGGCCTACACGGATAAATGGCGCGGAGGCGAATTGAATTGCGTTTTGATTTAATAATATCAGTCTGCCGGCGTTATTAAGTCTGTTATATAGCCCTTCGGGAGATATGCCTATCGAAAGGGTCGGAGCACCTTGCAGGGCGATGGTATGAGGGAATTGAAGGGTTTTTGACATGCCCTGAAAATGGACCGTCATTTTATTTTTGATATAAATATCAGATATTTGTGCCCTTGAAATTGTAAATACATCGCTTATCTTTAAATTGCTGATTTTCGGCATAATGCTTTTTCCTTAATGGTTGGTTATACAACTTGTCATTCCCGCGAAAGCGGGAATCCAAATTTTAATAATATTTAGTGTTAATCAGTGTAAAACCCGTTAGATGACGGCTTATCCTATCTAATGGGTTAAATCCGTGGTTAACAATATGATAAGCCCAGAGGATGTTTCTTCTTCGGCGGTTTTGGTTTTTTCACAGGAGCTGCTCGCTGAGTACCGAGTTTTATGGGTAATTTGGTTTTGGGTGATTGTTTAATCTTTCCAAATAACATTCCAACTGCAGCTTTTATGGAATCAGGCGTTCCGCTGAAATTGCAGACAACGGCATCAGCTTCCTTAGTTGTACCTTCTATATAAGGATAGTTGGTGACAACAACGATTTTTTTCCCGGCCGCTTTTAACTTCTTGACAAGTAACT
>Ga0315532_1002121_pt1 | contig 13928 bp, 12 predicted proteins | sample SalMarWE160370MG_FD_203082 | JGI IMG/M metagenome (GOLD analysis project Ga0315532, IMG submission 203082) | Salt marsh sediment microbial communities from the Plum Island Ecosystem LTER, Massachusetts, United States - Salt Marsh Sediment WE1603-70 ... | reverse complement strand
CGGAAGAGAAATCGCTTTTGCTCTTCCCTTGCCCAGTTAACCTGGTGAATAATGCGCTTTAAAAAATCAACGCGCCCTTCAATATGTTCAAGCACGTTTGACATCGTTATGCAATCGATAAGCTTACAGGAAGCATAGTTATATGTTGTGGCGTCAGCACAAATGTATTCGATATTATCATTGGCATACTGGGTCTTGGCGATGGACACATACTCGTCGTTTATTTCGATGCCGTAGACAAACTTTGCTTTTTGTGCAAGCATACAAGGTAACATGCCCGTATTAGAGCCAATATCCAAAACATTCCATCCTGGTTCAATATTTTCTAAAAACCATTCCTTATACTTCAAGATGCGGTGTTTGGGATGGATCCCATTGTTCAAGATGACTGAATATCGACTTGCCAAAGCATAACACTTGGAATGACATCGCAAGATCGGTTTAATAAATAATTTTGCAAGTGTCTTGCTAAAGATGGCGCGTTTTATAAATTTTTTCATTGTATAGATTTAGTGGACTATTTTTTACTATGTAAATTAATGAAAGTGTATTTTGAGATGAGCAGCTGGGATACTTTTAAGTGTTAGATAAGTAGTTTTCTGAATAGTTGAATATATCTGTTAGCGATATTTTCTGATCTGTACGGCTTGATTATTTCGTACGCCTCCTGGCTCCATTTTGTGAGAATCTCTCTGTTGTTTGCCACTAAATTCAATGCTTCATCCCACGAGGACAACGGATCGCATATCTTACCACCTGTCCCTTTATCCAGCAGCTCATTATAGGAAGGGACTGGTGAAGCAAGCACCGGAATACTTTGAGCTAAAAATACTCCTATCTTGTATATGCTGTGGCCTTTGTCGTAGGGATTATCGGTTTTTCTGGGAGCTATTCCGATTTCGCCTTCTAAAATATCCTGCGGGAACTTTTCGTATCTCCATTTTCTATAATGGTATCTTGCCCATATTCTGGGCCTTTTATCAGACAAGACCATCAACTTCATCCCCCCTTTTTTTATCTGTGGATAAATGTTCTTAAATAAAAAATCTGCCTTAGATGCCACTCCTGCATAAACCAGAGTTAATGAGTCTTTGTAAAAGTCTCGATGGTCTTTCTTAAACTTAAAATGGTCATGATCGATGCTGTCAGGAATATACATTGCATTTGAATGAAACTTGCTTGTACGTTGCCTGATAAAATCCGATGCGCAGGTCACGACATCACTGACTTCTATCATCCTTAAGGCTTGTTCCCGCTGTTCCGGGAATGATCCATAGCTTTTTCCAATTTGCCCTGCGGGTTCAAGATAATTCACGCAAAGGTCAAAAATGACTTTTTGACCTTTTGCAATGCTTTTTTCTATAAGAGAATAAGCTTTGTCGTTCTGCCATCTTACGAAAACTGATATGTTAGCATCTGTGGCCAAGTCGTTTATAGTGCAGGCTATATTACGTTTCTCAAGATAGGGAATTAGCTGAAGACATCGTATCCAGATAGAAGCCGGCATGTTATTATAGTTTTTATGATTAACCGGGATGAACCAGTTGACTTTTATCTGTTTCATTGCTGTCTCTTCAGAACGCTGATGGCATTAAGGTACTCAGGGATGATTTTATTTACGGAGAATGTATTTTCAGCTCTGGCACGTGTGGTCTTTGACCAATCGTGCCAATTGTGCCATATTTTTTCAAAAGCCTCTCTGAAAGCTTCAGTAGTAATGGCAATACCGGTGTCTCCAACAAGTTCTGCTGTGCCACCCGAATCAAGATATAAAACCGGTAATCCACTTGCCATTGCTTCGAGAACAACATTGGGGCATGACTCGTTTTGGGAAAAGAAGAGGAAAAAATGACAGGTACCAAGGATTCTGGCAACCTCCTCTCGGCTTAAATGACCGGTAAACCGAATATTTTTAAGGTCAGGCTGGTTCTTATATTTTCCTATTAGAATAAAATCTATATCATGGTTTTCATGCGCAACTTGGAATATTTGATCTGCCCCTTTCTTGATATTGGTGCTGAAACTTATATGTGCAATTTTTGCCCTTGATGAGTCTAACGGATTTTCGTGATAGGGCTTAAACAGGGTTGTGTCCACTGGATTGTAAATCACAGGGCCATCGTGGACAATCACGTCAAACTTTTCCATCGTAGCGTATCTGCCGTATTGGCTTTGAAAAATGGTCAGGTCCGCCATTCTGTTGATCCGCCTTTGTCGCTGATCCCATTCTACGCCACGTCCGTAATCCTGGGCGGAGCCATCTATTCTATGCACAATAAATATGTCCGGGTACAATAATTTGGCGATCCGTAATTTGGCGAACCAGATCCAGTTACAGTAACGTCGTGTCATGGTCATGAATGAATTAATAAACAGAATGTCATATCGTAAAAGCATGTTGCGGGTGAAGGCGATATTGTTTTTTCTAAGATAATCCTTAAAATACGACAAGAATGTGTACATACCCCCCCGAGCATGGTCAGGATAAGGAATGCACATCTTATATGGGAAATGCTTTTTTTCCATTGTTATTCAGGTTACTGGTATGTTCCAGGATATTTTGTTAAAATCTTCAAGGATTTCTGCTATTAAGCATAGTGCCCATGTAAAAAGATGGGTGCCGTGTATATCGCTTTCACAAAGTCCTCTTGAGACTTTTTGGCCGTAATATTTTATTTGGCTTTTATCAGGGTAGAAAGAGAATGCTCCATCTTTCTTGCGAAACTTCAGGATTTCCCTCAGTTGCTGCTCGGCAAATTGCTTGACTTCGCCTCTTTTGTGGTTCGAGTATTTTGCGCAATAATGAATAACATGAAGGATATCCAGGACGTGACATCCGTCGTTATGCTGGTTTGCAGCCAGACAGAAATCTATCAGTTTTTCAGGATGACCTGGCGGACGTTTTACTATGGAGTGTGCCGTAAAAACTTTCATGGCACCATTTATCTTTTGAAAATCGGCACAATTGCCCTTGAACCAGCAGCCTGTTTCTTTGTCTAACAGATTGTCAAGCTCGTTCCACAGCATAGGAGTAATATCTTTATATGCCTGCTGTCGGCTAAAATTATCAGCGTTATATTTGAGTAAGAATATCAGGTGACTGAAATGACTGGCTGCAGCCCAGGGCTGTCTCCAATTAAGTGAATGGAAATATTTTCGAGCTTCTTCTGCATTGTCTGCTATAGATTTTACTGGATACTTTGTACGTTCACCAATACACAGCAGTGACGCACAGGCCTGTCGTGTTTCAGCTCTGCGCACAGCTATATTTTTGATAAATTTGAATGGGCCTCCCAGGTAAACAGGTCCGAGTTTTAAACCATCTACAGCATTGCCAAGTCCTTTATCTTCAAAAAAGCCGGAAAATCTGCGGTGCTCTTCTATTTGGAATGATCTAATGTAATCGGCCCATTGTTCTATCTGGTGAGAAGTAAACTGGTCAATGGCATTTATAGTATAGGCAATTTTTAGGGCCAGGCAGCTTGTTCCTAACCCTCTATTGTGCGAGGGGGATATAGTGGCTCCATGCTTGCAAAGTTTGAAGTGCCCCGGATTAGAGTGATCCTGAAGACTTTTAAGCCAAGGCAGTATACTGGATGAGTATTCATCAAAGTCAAACATTAAGATATCTTTCAAATACCTGATCAAAGTATAGGTCTTTTCTGGCGGAACATCGAGAGTGGTAATCTGTTAGGTTTTCTAATAAAACTTTTACGTTATCCAATTGTTCGCCGCAGTTTTTTACCAGTTCTATTGTTCCGCCTGCAGGGTTATAACAGATAGGCACGCCACTAAGAATAGCTTCAATCACTGTATTGGGACAAGGGTCATTTTCAGATGGGAAGTAAAGCATCTTCATCATACGATAATATCGGGGAAGCTTTTTTCTTTTTACAACTCCCTTGAGAATAACATTTGATAAATCAAAATTGTAAGGACTTTCCTTGTGCCTGCCTATCAAAAGAAATTTCTGATCAGGATGTTCTATTATGAATTTATACAGAATATCAAGGCGTTTTTTAGTATCAACTCCCCAAGAAACATGGCCTATATATTCGCCGCTTTCAGGTGCAGGGTGAAAAAGCTCTGGGTCGGCTCCATTTAATATAATTTTATATCGATTTGTTTTTAAATAGGGATGGACATTACTAAATACAAAGTTACTCTGATACACCGTGACATCTGCGAGTCTATTTAATTCGATGATTTTTTGATGTTTCCTCCTCCTGTATTCACTCTCGATCTGTTCAAAATATTCATCTAACCTGTGGATTACAAAACAGCCTTTATTCTTTGCCTTTTGCACCTTGTTTATGTCAGCCTTGTCGGCAATGATAATAGCCTTATCCGCATGTAGTATGTTTCTAACAGTTTTATATTCTTTATTATTCTTTTTGATCCACTTTGCAAAATTATAAGCGAATGCATTAGCTCCTCCACCTGCTATTTTTGGCCTTAATGAAATAAACAACTTCATTCGTAAAACTAATTTACTTTTTCCAACACTAATGTTTGCATCTGATATCGAGAGAGGGATTTTTTACTTGTTTTCAAGAATACATTTATCCCAAACAGAGAGAGGATATTTATCAACAACCTTGCTATCTTGCGAATATAGTTATTCTTAGAAGTATAAAGTCTGTAGCAGGATAAAGGGTGAGATATTATTCTCTTTGTGGGTTTACCAAAAACAGTAGCACAGAAATCTTCAAAATCATCAATCGTCCATTCTTGAACGTGGTTTTTACTAATTGGGAGATTTTGAATTTTAATAGGTGTGCTAATAATCAAAATTCCTCCCTTTTTTAGGACCCTGTGAATCTCCTCCAGCATCTGCAGTGGTTTTTGGACGTGCTCGATAACGTCAGCACAAACTACAAACTCAAAAAAGTTATCCTCAAACGGGTAATTGTATCCATCGATAATATAAAATTCGCCGGTAAGATTCTTTTCTCTAAATTTTTCTTTAGCAAATCTAATACCCTCGCTATTCGTATCAACTCCATATACTTGATGGCCTAACTTGTGAATCGATGCGGTCAATGCCCCGTCTCCGCAACCAACCTCTAAAGCTGTTACTGGTGTAGAATTAAAAAATTCAGCCACACAGTTTATAACTATCTTATATCTTGCTTTCGTATGAACGTTCACAGTTTTCAGATTATATGAACATTGCTTCCAATGATAAGCGCCTATGCGTTCATATTTGTTGAATACAATTTCTCTTCTGGTCTCTTTCATATTGTTATCTTGTTGCATGATGTGTACGATTCAAATAAGACTATTTCCACCTTAAACAACTCTTACAAAGAGAAGGTTCTTCTTCAGGTTTAATAAGAGCGTTATCCACGCGAGCGCGGAAATCTCTATATTTCGGAGAATTCCATATATCAGCAAGACTATTTTCTCCTAAGTTCCCCATAACTTCAAAAGCATCTGTATCATAGCAGCATGGCACAACATCTCCGTTCCAGTAGATGCCAAGCTGAAAATATATATCAGTACATGGTTTTTTGATGAACTGTGATCTGTAGTTAGGATTCTTTGGAGCCAGTTTCGGGTCTGTTTCCCTGAATCTTTTTACAAAAAAATGAACACCTATTTCTTTTGCTAATTCTCTTGCTTTTTCTATTTCGTGCTCGTTATTGCGTAATGCTAAAAACTGCCATTCGATACGCGTGCTTTTTCCTCGATGAGCTAAAGCTATTCTTTGCATATTTTCGAGGACCTTGTTAAAATCTCCTCCCACCCTGTTCTTTTTATAGGTTTCCGGCAAGGCCCCATCCACAGAAAACCGTATTAAATCTATTCTTGCTTCAGCAATTTCTCTTATAGAGGTATCATTAAAAGCCATGCCATTAGTAAAAATCCCCACTTCAAACTTATTCTGCTTCAAAATCTTAGCGAATTTTGGAGTAAGGGGGTTCAAAAAAGGTTCTCCTTGGAAATGTAAATATGCTTTTCTTACGCCAAATTCCTTTAAATTATCCAAAACCACATAAAAAACTTCCTCACTCATAACTCCCTGAGGCCTGGTCATAAGGCTATGGGAAGCTGAACCATGTTTTGAAACCAATTCATTTTGCATTCCCACCATACAATATGGACAGTTAAGATTACATCTGTTAGTGGTTTCGATAACAACTTTGGATGGCCTTTTCCTGACCTTCTTAATCAAGTATTTAACTGTGCTTTTTAAATTTCTCAATGAATCACCCGTGAAATTGCTAAAAATATCGTCGTTTACATAGCGTTTTGTTGAAAATTTTTCTGGCCCTAAATATCATTTTGCTAAAAAAGTTCAATATCTGCTTATTTTTTAAAAATAACAACCATGTTCCCGCATTGACCAAAGAACTCCTCAAGTTTGGGGTGAATCAAACAGTAGTCAAGTAAGCTGGCGAATTTAGCAAGTAATTTAAAATGTATTTGACGAGGAGATTCAATAATATCCTTCCAAGAAACACCTAATTTGCGGAGTATTCGCCTCTTGATCGATCCTCGCCCACTTGCAGGTCTGGAATATATATCATTTGTACACTCGATTCTCTGAATTGTATAATCATATTTTTGTGCATACAGCCTTAATGTTTTGGGACGAAAAAAATGTAAATGACGAGGTATATCCTCTTTATAAGCCCATCGTGACCACAAACTGTCCCCATTGGGAACCATGAGAATAAACAATCCGTTTTTCTTTAATAAACCGTGTATATATGCGAAATACTCGGAAGGATTAAAAACATGCTCCATAACCCCCCATGCAGTTATTACATCGAAAAAACTCGTCTCGTAATCAAGATGAGTGAGAGTCCCGTACTTAAAGGATATGCCTTCCTCACAAAAAGGGGATTTTATAAAATCGGTACCATAGCATTCCCAACCATATTTCTGTACCATTTTAAGCCATGATCCACCTGCACATCCAACGTCCAGAATTCTACCATCTTTAATGTCAGGTAAAAAAGCAATCTGTTTTAAATATCTTTCACGTTGTCTGTTATTGGAAAGACTTCTATTTTCATAGTATTTTTCGGGATAAAGATAAGGTAGAGAATCTAATGTGGGACGGGGATTTAAAAACCTATGGCCACAGATAACACATTCAACAGCTTGGTAATCTCTATCATACCGCCTATAACGCAAATCAGGCATTCTATACAGAGGCTTACTCTTGCTGCTTCCGCATAAATCACACTTTGCCACTTCTAATTCAATATTTTCCTCATGCCTTTTACGTGCTACTCCAAAAAGGCTTCTCTGGGCAACAGATTGGTGCGAAAAGTACTTCTTAGCCAATACACCCTGTCCCAATCGAAGTGGATTTATGGAATCTAACTCCTTTTTGAAGCATCTAATTTCAAAACCTGCATCGATAATAGAACGCTTCAATCGCTTCTCTGAAAGAGGATTAGGGTGAACTGTCCTTGCAACATACCCCTTATGGGTCTTTGCATATCTCAACAAATAATAGATATCTAAAAGTCTGGAATAGTGAGCCGTTATCCTCTCGAAAATCTTTGGAGACAGAGATTTGAAAGGAATCAGAGGAATACATGACCACTTGTGCTCATAAAAAACGTGATTATACTCAGTAGGAAAAGTGTGGAAAACCAAGATACCATTATCCCTGAGATTGTTTCGAACACATAATAGCATTCTGGAAATTGTATTATCGTCAAGATGCTCAAACAAATCGAAACAGATTACTATGTCGACCTTCTCTTCAAGAGAAAAATCAACTGCATCCGCACAGATCCACCGTGGACTACAACCTAATTCTTGCGCCAGTTTTCTTCCAGCAGCTAATGCTTTAGCGTCAAAATCCAGGCCGATAGTACTATATCCATCAAGGGCAAACTCCAAGGCAAAAGTACCTATAGAACAGCCAATATCAAGCAAGGATGCAGGAGGCTTAACTCCAAATTCAGCAACTAGGTCTTTGGCTAGGTTAATATGATTGCCAAAATGATTGCTATGACGGTTTCGAAACTTATTTAACTGGTTTTCAACATAGCTTGAGTTATACAGATCTAAGGAACACACCAGCTGATTTTCCTTTACTCTATTACAACTTTTTAAAAAGCAAATATTTCAACTGATTATTTACCCATAGACAGTTTTCAGAATTTTTTAGGAAGTAAAGATTTTATTCTTTATTCATATAAAATTTCTATGCTTGCATTATCGTTTCCAAATCATAAACCACCTCAGCCTTTTTAATGGTCGAGAGGCGGTGGGCAATTACTAAAATGGTCTTTTCTTTACCCAAGCTTTTTATTGCTTCTTGTACTATCTGCTCAGACTTATGATCTAAAGCGCTCGTTGCTTCATCGAAAATCAAAAAATCGGGATCTCGAACAACCGCACGAGCAATTGCGATACGCTGTCGTTGTCCTCCTGATAACTTCATTCCTCTGTCACCTACAACAGTATCATAGCCTTGTGGTAACTGGGTGATAAAATCGTGTGCATATGCCTTTTTTGCAGCTTCAATAATCTCTTCCTTCGTGACAGATTGATCTCCAAAGCAGATATTCTCACGAATCGTCGTGTTGAAGATAAAAGTATCTTGACTCACAAAACCTAAATGTCTTCGCCAACTTGCGAGATTCCATTCTTGCAAGTCTTTTCCATTTACAAGTATCCTTCCCTCCTGAGGAGAATACAATCTTAACAGTAAATCAGCAATAGTTGATTTTCCTATGCCAGAAGGACCTATTATCGCCGTCTTTTTTCCATAAAGTATTGTTAAACTTAAATTATTGAAAACTCTAAATGTTTTTTCACCTTCATATGAAAAGCTAACATTATCGAATTCAATATCTTCTTCCAATTGTCTAAATTCTTGCCCGTTACTAAAATCTTCTTTGGGTACTTCGCTACTAGATAAACTATGCGATAAGATTACCGATGGCATAAGAGCTACAATCTGAATCCGCGCTCCCGCGAGAGTAGAGATATTACTTGTTAATCTCAGACCTATCATAATAAAAACACCGATAATCGGAAGCTGTGATTCCAAGGAAGCAGGAGAGAATGCTCTTGTGTAAATAATTACGCTTACAATAAAACAAGCCAATAGTAGTTCACTTAATGGAGAATACAATTGTCTAATTACATCAAATTTAATCTGCACATCTCGAAGTTTTCGAGAAATGTTTTCATTCTGCCGCGTAAAATATTCTTCTAAGCCAAATGTTTTGATCTGACGAACAGCACTAATTGATTCGGCAGCCCAAGCCGATAATCGCTGACGAAGACTTAATCTTCTCTTGCCGATTCTTTGTGCGAATTTATGTGAGATATGATAAGTCAACAAGAGCACTGATCCGATAACAACAAGTAAAATAATTGTTACTTGCCAATTAATTAAAAGCGAGGTTGCCACCAGAGCAATCACTAAAATGAGCTTAGCTACGAAGTCAATTATCTGACTGAAACAAAGTGCTGCCTTCTGTGTTTCTGATACAAGATTATTAAGGAGTTCGCCCTGTTTATGATTCAAAATAAACATATACTCAGACCGCATATATTTTTCAAAAATCCGACTAATCCATTGTAATCTAAGTTGCCAGACAAATTTTTTAGAAATAATAATTCGCATAATTTTAGCAAAACATTTAACTGTTATAACTGCCAAAAACAAAATGCTCAAAATAACAAGAGTGTGCTTCCGAGGAAATAACGAAATAAAGGGGTTTAAAAAACTGCTAAATTTTCCTTGGATCTCACCATCAGTCATAACCTGCAAAATAGGCAAAATCAGAGAGATCCCAAAACACTCAACAAAGGCAGAAAATAAAATTATTCCTAAGACAATAAAAGCTGCTTTTTTCTCAGGCCCTAAGACGTGTATGAGAAATTTTAAATTCTTCCGGAATTTATTCATACTATGTTATGACTTCACATCTACAACAGGAAATTTATACACAGATATTCTGTCCGCAAGAATAGATTCAGTTGAACCAACAAAGAGATTTACTCCCTTTGGTTTAAAATAGAAATCGTTAACCTCATATAAATATTCGTCAAATGGTCGATATTTGCCCGGTTTAGTCAACATATACTGGTATCTATCTTCATCGTGTATTTTTCTTTGATACTCTACATATGGCTTCATTTCTTCCATATCATAGAAAAAATGCTCAGGAGTATTTAAATCTATACCTAACAATACTATATTTTTATATTCGAGCTTATCGATCAAATATAATACAACTGACAAAGATCCTCTATAAACTATAGAATTTTTTACAAAATCTTCTTTTCTGAAAGATCTATTTTCATTGAGTATTATCGGCTTGGGATATTTATAAATACAACAAATTGGATTCTCAGGAAAAAATAGTGGCGTTAATCTAGGATGAATAAAACGAGTCAGGTGTCTTTCGGATATAAACCAGAAAGTTTCAGACAAACGCTTTCTGCGGGACTGCAATCGCTCCTCTATGAACTTCCTGAACCACCTTATTTTTCCATCTTCCATAGAATGAAAGGTTGGAGTAAAATCCAGCAAAAATGAGAAATTTATTCCGAAAGAATCATGTTGACCTATGTATTCCCATTGTTCTTTTGTTAATCTTTTTATTGAAGGACCGCTTCCAAGCACAAAAATTATATTGCTTCTTTTATTCTTTTTTGCTTCATTTAAAGAAATCATTTTATATCTCAATTGTCTATTGCTTATCCAAGTAAACAATACTTTCCTATAAGGCAAATATCGCAGTCCTTGGCTCCTTATAAAAAATTTAATTTTTCTAATAAAATTCTTAACTTTATCCATAATTATATAATTTTTAGCGAGAAGAAACCAAACCACATCTTAAAGGAGTCCCTCTTTTAATATATTTTTTATCTGTTGCGGCGTAAGAAGATTAAGTGATGGGCCACTTCATAAAATAAATATTGTCTCTGAAGTCTTGAATCTTGTCACCGACTTCAAATTGTACATCTTATATTTTACATTTCTAAACTTAAACCAGTTTTTAATAGCTGTGCCATATGAAACATACTTATTACAGTAATGGTCTCTGGCAGCTGCCCTGACACTTTTCAAGAAATTAATTGTATTTTTCAGCTTATACACCTACCTTCTTTAATTTATTATAATATATAGAGTCATAAAACCAAACTTGTATCATTAAGTTATCCCAGTACTTGCAAATATCGTTTTCAAGCAACCATTGCCTAAACCATTCTTTACCCATTTCCATACTCATAGCTGCTTTATCCTTTATATGACGAGAGATAGTGCTTTCCTTTATCCACCCAGACAATGAATCATAGGATACTTCAGGAAATCCTTGCGGGATAAGGGCTGATATTCTAGCATCAGAATTGACAAGCTTATAAGACTCCAACTTCATTTCTTTATGAGCGAGAGCTTCAATAAATAACACCTCTTTAGGCTTTAATACTTTTTTCCACCTGTCGATAGATTGTGTCGATATGCCCATTTCTTTTTCATGGTAAGAGCTGTTATTCTGCCATTTCTGTTTGTTACCATCTCGGTATTTCGACGTATTTAGCATTGACTCATTAAAGGAAGTATGCAAGAAAATAGATAATCTATCTAATTCTCTTGCCGGATTTTTAACCAAATACTCATATTTTGTAACAGCTACCCTTTCAGGTCCGAGCATTTCTTCTATGATCCTGATATGACTCACCGACTCACGCCATTGTCTAACTAAAAATAAAATTGGCGCCTTATTGTTTTTAAGGACGTTTTTGGAAGCGATTGTTGCTCTAGGGTCTCTTATTATAAAAATAAACTTAAGCTTTTCTTTTTGCGCTGACATATTATACGCAAATTTTTCTACCCAACAGTCCTTTGTGCCAATCGCCGATTCACCTTCTTTTCTATATTCTTCAAAAGCAATCTTTAATAAATATTGATATACATCTTTTGCTTTACCAGTTTTTAGCTCATTAAGTCTTGGTATAATAAGTGGGGCAAAGTTACCAACATAACTAGCAATGTTTTTTATTATCTTTTCAACTACTTCTTCGCCAACAACTATTTCCCCCCAGTAATTTTTAATTACATCAAAAGTACATTTAGGTTCGGGATAATGGAATGCTGATAAAGGAATATTCATTTCATTTATTCCGTAATCATTCAAGACATTATTGTAGATCGTTTTGAAAAATTGCATGAACGGATCTACAACAACGGAAATCAACGGATTAGCATCTAACATCTTTGCTAACAGCGTTGATCCTGATCTGAACATACCAGAAATTAAAAATTCCACAATTACTCCTTTTGGTTGATATTGGTCACTTCAAGGTTTTGAAAAAATTATCCACATTAAACCTGACAAACTCTTTGCATACATCAAAATTGTAAAATTTTACTCCTCTGAACAAGGGCATATTAATTCCTCCAAAACCACGCTTAAACATCGATATACTTCTTTCTTTAGATGATGGTTGACTTAGTACTTGTGGGTATAAATTCTGCCAACCGACCTCAAAGTACTTAAATTTTCGAGCGATATAATATTGTATAGCTGACCATATATATACATGACCAATGTAAAAATCAGTTTCATATACAGGATGATTAGCTCCAAGTGAATAATAAACTTTTTCATTTTCGTGCTGAAGAAAAGCACCTCCTATGAATCTGTCCTTTTTTTTAATCAAGACCAAAAGACCCTTATCCTCTTCAACCAGATTAAACAGGATCTCCCATGCACTCTTTTTATAAACTTCTTTTCCCGCAGCCACTACATACAACTTTTCAAATTCAAAAAAAATATCACGCTCGCTGTTTTTATGATCGACCATGATAATTTCAAAATTTTTCATTCCTTTGTTTATTAGAGACTTATAGCTCTTCCGTATTCCTAACCAAAGACTCTCAGAGCTTTCCTGCAAATTAACAATCCTCGTAGTGATCGAAAAATCAAGATGTCCTTGTTCAATAAGGATATTATAATGATCCTCCCTGTTCACGAACGACAAGGCGTCGACCAACGATTTTTGGAGGACAATATCATACTCTCGAGTAAGTTGGTTCAATTTATCTTGGACTTCTTTTAAAGCCCTCTTTCTTTTCTTGCGGGAGATTCTCTGGCTCCATACCCAATATGGGATTGGACCATTTTTTATAGAAATTTGGTTCCCATAATCACCTCTTTCAATAATGATTGGAAAGACAACAACTGGGTCGTCCTCATCTGTTACTATGAAAGAAAAATTTCCCAACAGGCTGTCCCCCACCGCTTCCTCAAGGAACCTTATATAATGCCAATTGTAAAAGGGACCCAATTTCTCCCTCTCTGTAAAAAAACTCCAGTATTTATGGAAAAGGAGGTTATTTATCTCAAGCACCTTCATGCGAGTTCATCCTTATTCTTCCAAACCTTCACAAACGCCTCTACAACATCATCCAGATCATCTTTAGTCATAAATGAATGCATTAGCTCATGGGTAAATAGTTCTTTTTCATACATCCGCTCCGCTACAGGGCAAATCCCTTTCTGGTACCCAACCTGTCCCTGATACCAGGGCGATTCAAATGGACATCCTCGACTTCCATAACAAATCCTGTTTTGAAAAAGCGGCTGCAGATAGAGTGGCTTTACATACCCACACCCAATTTTAACACCTTCACTTTCTCTGAGTTCTGTTGGTGCTAACTCCGCCTTCACAGCTTCAATAAAGCGGTCTCTTGATACACCTGCCTTTTGCTCACTGAACTTAAAAGGGTGAACATAATAAGAATGGCTGCATCCTTCACGAATTTTCGGCGGAATAATTGCTGGAATCTGAGATAGCTGTTCAGATAGGTAAATGCAGTTTTCTCGCCTCGCTTCGAGCAGTCTATCCAATTCTCGTAATTGACACCGGGCAATAGCCGCCTCCACCTCGGTCATGCGAAAGTTAAAACCGATCATATTGACAAGAGTGCTCAC
>Ga0315532_1002120_pt1 | contig 13938 bp, 9 predicted proteins | sample SalMarWE160370MG_FD_203082 | JGI IMG/M metagenome (GOLD analysis project Ga0315532, IMG submission 203082) | Salt marsh sediment microbial communities from the Plum Island Ecosystem LTER, Massachusetts, United States - Salt Marsh Sediment WE1603-70 ... | reverse complement strand
CCCTGGATATAACCATCGAACGGGTGGAAACGCTGTTGCGTAACCTGGCCGACGGGAACCTCGATCATGCAGGGATCGTCAAGGAAGGGGGGCATGGCGCCTATATCCGAAAGGCCTTTGGTTTTGGGGCCGCGGAGATCATCGTAGCCACCGGCCCCAAACGCGGAATGCTCCGTAAATCTCGGCTGCCGATTGTATTCGGAGCTCCCCTGGGTGACAACATGATGACGGGAACAGCAGGCGTGTTGGAAGCTGTTCGAAGGCGCAAGGGCCTGGAGCCAGTACTTGATGTGTGAGCCTTTTCGGCCTTAGTGTACACGAGAAAACCTCCAAGCCTTTTAACTGCTGATTTAGCCTATCGGCGAAAAACGACACCCAGGTCACCACATCCCATGAGGCGATACGATGCCCCATTAGGCAATCGTGGCCTACACCTGTATTTTGATAGGGGCGGGCGAGGCCTCCTGAGCCATGTTCCGCAACCGCTCCTCTTCTTCGGTGAGGATATGGAGCAGCATCAAGGCCTCACCTGGAGTGAACTCCAGGCTCAGCCCTTTTCCACCGGTGATGGCAAGGCCTTTCTTGGTAATCTCAATGGTGAATCTCTCCGTTGTCCCTTCCATTGATGCCCCCATCTAAACCGAACCGCTATCCAGAAATGGCATGAGGCCACTCCTCGATAAAAACCGGCGGATTCATCCGTCTCGCTCCACCGTTATCCTATTCCACCTCAATTGTCGATACCCATTTGACCCATCTGCCACCGAAAATAATATCAAAGCATTTTACCTACGTTGGGAATTGCAGATCAATAGCAGATACCTCCAATAGGGGAAAGCGCTGATCTGTCAGACATATCAAAGGTTTTTGAGGGAGATGATATTTTCAGGTTCTAGGTGGATATCACAAAGTCAACCCCTGAACACATCTGTTCTTTCAGCTATGAGCTTCTCCTCGCTTTCAACCTTGAACCGTGAACCGTGAACCCAGAACCATCAATGCTTTGAGCAATCAGCTTTTCGCTTCTTCCTATTCTCCTTGCCTTTTCATCCCTATACGAGTATTAAAAAGAAAACTCACTTTCCCACGATACCTATTTGAAATCAACCGGGCTATAAGTAATCAGCCGTCAGATATAAGTTTTCAGCTTCAAAATAACCTAGGACCGGGAATCATGAACGGGCGATCATTTGATAGCAGATAAAGGTATACAGTGAATGGGATCAGCTATGCCTGCTACAGCCCAAAGTTGATGGAAATAATTCACAATTCTCAAGATGGGATACCATTCCCAAATAAAGGAGCAATATGCCAAACGGAGACCTTAATTGGATTGCCGGATTTATCTGGAATATTGCCGATGATGTACTCCGAGATGTATACGTCCGAGGCAAATATCGCGATGTAATTCTTCCGATGACTGTCATACGAAGGCTTGACGCCGTGCTCGAGCCTTCCAAGGAGGCCGTTCTCAAATTTAGCAAGCAGCTCGATGATGCAGGCATCGCCAATAAACAAGCAGCTCTATACCAAGTCTCCGGGAACGCCTTCTATAATATATCTCCATTTACCCTTCGAGACCTGCGTGCACGCGCTAAACAGCAACAGCTAAAAACCGACTTCGAGGCCTTCCTCGATGGCTTTTCGCCGAACGTCCAGGAGATCCTCGACAAGTTCAAGTTCCGCAATCAGATTCCCACATTGGTAGAAGCCGACATCCTCGGCAGCCTTATTGAGAAGTTCACGTCGAACAATATTAATCTCGGGCCGGACCCGGTTTTTGATCAGGATGGCAAGGTGCGCTTGCCTGGTCTGGACAATCACGCCATGGGCACGATTTTTGAAGAGCTGATACGTCGCTTCAACGAAGAAAACAACGAGGAGGCTGGCGAGCACTTCACACCCCGCGATGTTGTCAGGCTTATGGCCAACCTCATATTTTTCCCAATTGCCGACGACATCCGAGACGCCACATACCGCGTGTATGACGGTGCGTGCGGTACCGGAGGCATGCTCACTGTTGCTGAGGAGACGCTTAATCAACTCGCCCAAGAACATGAGAAAGAAGTCTCAATTCATCTGTTCGGACAGGAGGTTCAGCCGGAAACCTATGCCATCAGCAAGGCCGATTTGCTGATCAGTGGCGAAGGCCAGGCCGCCGAGAACATGAAGTACGGTTCGACGCTCTCTTCCGATGCCTTTCCGTCTATGGCATTTGACTTCATGCTCTCAAATCCTCCTTACGGCAAGAGCTGGAAGACGGACCTCGAACGTATGGGTGGGAAAAAAGACCTTTCAGATGCGCGTTTTATCGTCCAGCACCAGGGTGAGGAGCTATCGCTCATCACCCGCTCCAGCGACGGGCAGCTTATGTTCCTTGTAAACAAGCTATCCAAGATGAATCACAATACGCCGCTGGGCAGCCGTATCGCAGAGGTCCACAACGGCTCATCGCTTTTTACAGGCGATGCCGGCCAGGGGGAGTCCAACATCCGCCGTTGGATCATCGAGAACGACTGGTGTGAGGCCATCATCGCCCTGCCGTTGAACATATTCTACAACACCGGTATCGCAACTTACGTCTGGATACTGACCAACCGCAAACCTGAGCACCGCAAGGGCAAGATTCAGCTAATCGACGCCACCAGCATCTACACGCCGCTGCGCAAGAACCTGGGCAAGAAAAACTGCGAGCTCTCTGCTGCGCAGATTAGACAGATCATTGATATGTTTCTTGCCTTTGAGGAAACCGAACAGTCAAAGATTTTTCCCAACGCCGCCTTTGGCTACTGGAAGGTCACTGTCGAACGACCTCTTCGGCTGAAAGTAGATCTTTCCACTTCTCAGCGCACGAAATTTCGTATTATTTGTGATAATGCCCGAGAAAAACCGTTAGCCAATGCGGTTGACCGTGTGGCTGAAAAGATGGGTACTGGACCTCACTTCAACTTTAATCTGTTTATGGATGCTATCGAGGATGACGCCAAGGAACACGGTGTCAAATTGACAGCAAAACACCTAGGACTGCTCAAGGCAGCCCTAGCCGAGCGGGACGAGAGCGCTGAACCAGTTCTCAAAAAGGTCTATAAGCCGGGTAAAGTCGAAGCAGATCCTATACGGGGCCTCTATTCATCACCTGTTGGCGATCCGGGGTTGGTAGTCGAGTACGAACCGGATTCAACCCTGCGCGATACCGAACAGGTTCCTCTGCTTGAAGAGGGTGGGATTGAAGCCTTCTTCCGACGCGAGGTTCTACCCTATGTTCCTGATGCATGGATTGACGATACGAAAACACAAATAGGCTACGAAATTTCCTTTACCCGGCATTTTTACAAACCAGCACAGCTCCGCTCGCTTGATGAGATTAGAGCTGACCTGCTGGCCCTGAAAAAAGAGGGAGAAGGACTGCTCGAAGATATAATTACTGGGGGTAGCATACAATGAAAGACGCTCAGAAACCTGATCACATCAGCTTAAATAATTTGATATATCGCCTTCGCGAGGGCCGGTTTGTGATTCCGGATTTCCAGCGTGAATTCGAGTGGCAACCATGGGATATCCGAGAACTGATGAGATCCATCTTCCTCGACTACTACATAGGAAGCCTCCTAATCTGGAAAGGAAAGGAAGAGAACTTCAAGGCATTGGCCTGTGAACCAATTTACGGACATACAGGCAGCAATAATCATGAACATATTGTCCTAGATGGACAGCAACGTTTGACAGCGATGTATTATACATTTTTGGCCCCTAATGTTCCACTACCTAACCGTGCTAGCCGTTACCTGTACTTCATACGTGTGGACCGATTTATGGAAGGGGCTTATGACGAGGCCTTCGAATACGACTGGAAACAACAGGGGAGGAAACTTCTTGCTGACAAACAGACGCAGTTCGAAACGCATATATTTCCCCTGGCTATAGTCGGCAAGGGTAGCTTTGAGCTGCCTAACTGGCTCCAAGATTATGAGCGCTACTGGCAGAATAAAGTATCTTGTGCTACGAATGAAGGCGATATTGAAGCTGAGAAAATTGCAAAGCTTAACGCGGAAAATGCTCACGCCTTTGGCGAATACCTGAAAGAAATCTCGGAGCAGTATCAGATCGCATATATAGAACTGGATCGCAATATAGCGGTTGACAAGGTTTGCGATATCTTCACACAGATCAACAGCAGGGGTATTCAACTCGATATTTTTGATCTTATAAATGCTCTTTTAAAACCGAAAGGACTTCAGCTTAAACATCTTTGGCGCAGTGCTAAGACCAGACTGGATTTCTTTGAAACGAGCAAGATGAATGTCTATATCCTCCAAGTTATGTCGATACTTCTGCAAAACTACTGCTCTCCAAAGTATCTCTATTTCTTGCTACCTGGGCAAGAAAAACAGATTCGTAACCCGGATGGATCTTTTGCCAAAGAGGTACTTATCCATACTATTGAGGATTTTCAGAATCGATGGAATGCGGCAATCGAGGCGCTTGAAAATGCAATAAACCTGCTTCGCCATCCTCAAGAATTCGGCGCTGTAGACTCAAACTATCTGCCATATTTTTCTATTCTGCCCGTTTTTGCTGCAATCCAGTACTATATAAAGTCTTTGCCGCCGCATAGACAGCTTGATGCTCAGAGAAAAATCAGACACTGGTACTGGGCATCTGTTTTCACAAATAGATATTCCGGCTCAGTCGAATCCACTAGCGCCCGCGATTTCCTGGATCTCAAGAAGTGGATTGATGATTCGTCTATGGAGCCCGGGCTGATTCAAGAGTTCAATTTTGGCTTCAGGAACCTTGATTTTAGGAAGGAAACGAAGCGGGGAACCTCTGTATACAGCGGCATTTTTAACCTCCTTGTGCTAAAGGGAGCCCGCGACTGGATGACCGGCACTATACCTCAATATGGCGATCTGGACGACCATCACATAGTTCCTGCATCCTGGGAAGAAAGCAAAAGCCTGCAAGGCAACACTATTCACACAATCTTGAACCGCACACCATTGACAACGGAAACCAACCGAAAGGTGATAAGAAGCAGGCTGCCTAATGAGTATCTTCCCGAACTAATTACCTCCACCACCAATGGAGAGAGTACTGTCCGAGCAATCCTTGAGTCACATTTCATCTCACCAACCGCTATGGAAATTCTACTAAGAAATCCCTTTAAACCTGATGATTACGAGGAGTTTATTTCTGAGCGCCAGCGCACGCTCCAAGATGCTATCGAAAACCTATTAGTGAAAGAACGCCTCGACCTCGCGCCCCAGATCCGAGAACTCGATGAAAGGTTAGAGAAGGTTGAAATCGGACTGAGAACTGTTATCCATGAGGTTCTGAAAGGTGATGCAAACCTCCTCCCGTCTCACGTAGTTCAAAAGATCAATGGTCGGATTAACCAGGCCGCGAAGAAGAACCCCGCGCTTGATATCGAGTTCTACAAAAAACTGAAAGGGAAGTTGGAATTCTGTGACCTCCGCGAATTGCAGGACACGATCACAGGGAAATCTCTATGGGCAAACTTCGCAGGCCGTTTTGGCAATAAGGAAACCCTTGTGGGGAAACTGGACCGTCTTGCCAATCTTCGCAACGGTATCCGGCATAGCCGTACGGTTGATGAAGTTACTCGTAAGGAAGGTGAAGCCGCTATCATTTGGTTTGAAAAGTTGCTCAGGAGACCCTCATGACGGAAAAGCCCCTTTCACTCCGTGAGCGCTTACAAGGACTAAGTTCGTTCCTACCCTCGTTTGAGGAGCCTAGTTTTGTTTTTGGACTATGGGAGCAGCCCAAAGATCTTGAGCCTGGCGTGGTTTCATTGCCGTATTACATAATGTCTGAGACAGTGGAAGCATTTCTCAGAGCAGCCTACGACCTGGGGTGGGTGCAGCAGGATTTCGATTGGTCGGAATGGAAGGAGACGCCCGAGGCCCTGTGCCTGAGGGACGAGGAAGATAGTCTAGCTTCTGCCTCGCCTGATCAACTCGCTCACTTGCTTACCGTGGTAATACGACAGGAGCGGTTCTGTGAAGGTGCTCTTGATTCCGCATACCAGTCCGGACTCCTCACGCGCATCCTTCGCCGCGTTTCCAAACTTGAGTCAGAGATTGCAGACAAAAAGTTTTCAGGATGATGGATAACTTAAAGCCATATCCCCAATACAAAGATTCCGGCCTGGCGTGGCTTGGTAAGGTGCCGGCGCATTGGGATTGCCTCCCTCACCGAACCATATTCAAAGAGAAAAAAGAGCAAGGGCATGTAGAAGAGCCCCTGCTTTCGGTAACCATCTCTAGAGGTGTCATCCAACAGGCGGATTTGCTCACAAATTCATCTAAGAAAGATTCATCGAACATGGATAAATCAAAGTACAAACTCGTCGAGCCTGGCGACATAGCTTACAACAAAATGAGGGCGTGGCAAGGTGCGGTAGGCGTCTCTCGGCACCGAGGAATTGTCAGCCCCGCTTATATCGTTGTTCGACTTAGAAAAGCAGATAACCCTGACTATTTCCATTTTCTTTTCAGGACACCGGGCTTTGCCAAGGAAGCCGAACGCTGGTCCTATGGAATTACATCTGATATGTGGAGTTTGCGGGCAGAACACTTTAAGTTGATTTACTCATGCGTTCCGTCTCGCTCAGAGCAAGACTCAATCGTAGGCTTTCTTCGAAGTTTTGATGTGAAAGTCCACCACTTCATCCGAAATCGGCGGCGGATAATCGAGGTACTGAACGAGCAGAAACAGGCTATCATCAACCGAGCCGTGATCTGCAGTATAGACCCCAACGTCCGTCTTAAACCCTCCGGCATCGAATGGCTCGGCGATATACCTGAGCATTGGGAGGTTGTGCCAATCAAACGAATGTTTTCTAATATTGATTACGGTATTTCGGAAAGTGCTCATGACGAAGGGCGATACCAGGTATTGACAATGGGTAATATTCGAAACGGTAAGGTGACTGTAGAAAACTGTGGGCGAATAGATAAAGTAGATCCCCAACTAGTTTTGGATCATCACGATTTACTTTTCAATCGGACTAATAGTCTTGAACTTGTGGCTAAAGTAGGTCTTTTTGAAGGTGTACGCGAGGATGATATCACCTTTGCGTCCTATCTCGTTCGAATGAAAACTAACAGCTCGACTTTTCCGAAATATGCGAATTTTCTATTGAACAGTTCAAGGATTCTCACTTTTGCACGATTAAATGCGATACCGAGTCTACATCAGGCAAATTTAAACCCAACGCGGTACGGAAGATTGCCCGTTCCTCTACCACCAAAGAAAGAACAGGCACTATTATTAAATTATATTTCCGAGCATTGCGAAGAAGTTGACAAACTGCTTATAAAGACCCAACGCGAGATCGACCTCATCCGAGAATATCGCACACGCCTAATTTCCAACATAGTTACTGGCAAGCTGGATGTGCGTCAGCTCAGCCTAGAATTGGGTGAGGAACTGGCCGAACCCGTGGAACTGGATGAATCTTTTGATAACGAAGAGGTGTTGGAGGATGAAGCACTCGATCTTGACGAGGAGATGAAAGATGCCGACGACTGATACCAGCGAAAAAGGCTTGGAAACTTTGATCGTAGAATCTCTTGTCAACGAAGCGTGGTACGTACAGGGTAAAAACTCTGACTACGACCGTGATCATGCTGTGGATCTGGCGCAACTGACGGCTTTTATTGGCGCAACTCAACCCGAGTCGGCCGAAGCATTGGAACTGGGAATTGACGGGCCGAAACGGTTGCAGTTCCTCCACCGGCTTCAGGGTGAAATCGCCAAGCGCGGTGTAATCGATGTGCTTCGGAATGGCATCAAACATGGTCCGGTGAGTGTAGACCTCTTCTACGGCGCTCCATCACCCGGCAACATAAAGGCTGAAGAGAATTTTGCTGCAAACATCTTCAGCGTCATTAGGCAACTACGATATAGCAAGGACGAGACGCAGCTTGCGCTGGACCTGGGATTGTTCATCAACGGGTTGCCGTTGGCGACATTCGAGCTTAAAAATCGGCTGACCAAGCAAACGGTCGAGGATGCAGTTCAGCAGTACAAGCGCGACCGCAACCCGAAGGAACTACAGTTTCAGTTCGGTAGGTGCATGGTGCATTTCGCGGTGGATGATCAGGAAGTCCGCATGTGCACGCACCTCAAAGGCAAAGATTCGTGGTTTCTACCCTTTAACAAGGGCTTCAACGATGGGGCAGGAAATCCGCCCAATGAAAGCGGCATAAAAACTGACTACCTGTGGAAGCGGATTCTGACTAAGCCAGAGGTGACAGACATTATCGAAAATTACGCTCAGGTCGTAGAAGAGAAGGATGAAAAAGGCCGAAAAAAATCACTGAAACAGATTTTTCCCCGTTACCATCAACTTGATGTTGTTCGCAAGCTGCTGGCAGACGCAAAGGTGAATGGGGCCGGCAAGCGGTATCTGATTCAGCATTCAGCTGGCAGTGGAAAGAGCAACTCCATTGCATGGCTTGCACATCAGCTCATCGGGCTGAAAGATGAGGCGCCGGGAGGCACTGGCAGCGCATTGTTCGATTCGGTGATTGTGGTTACCGACCGGCTCATTCTTGACAAGCAAATCAAGGATACAATCAAACAATTCGCCCAGGTATCAGCCACAGTCGGCCATGCCGAGCGCAGTGGCGACCTAAGGCGTTTCCTTAAGGATGGCAAGAAAATCATTATCTCAACTGTTCAGAAGTTCCCGTTTATCCTGGACGAGATCGGCGATGAGCATCGTGGGCGGACATTTGCCATTATCATTGACGAAGCACATTCGAGCCAGGGTGGCCGCACATCGGCGAAAATGAATATTGCACTGGCGGAGAACGGTGGAGAAGAGGAAGAGGAAACCTACGAGGATACAATCAACCGGATTATGGAATCTCGGAAGATGCTGGCCAATGCCAGTTATTTCGCCTTCACGGCCACACCGAAAAACAAAACGCTAGAACTATTTGGCGAGCCGATACCCGAAGGAGATAAAGTAAAGCACCGTCCTTTCCATAGTTATACTATGAAGCAAGCGATCCAGGAAGGATTCATTTTTGATGTGCTGGCCAACTACACACCAGTGGCCAGTTACTACCGCTTGATGAAAATCGTGGAAGATGATCCGGAATTCGACACCAAAAAGGCGAAAAAGAAGCTGAGGCGGTATGTCGAATCCCACGAATACGCGATCCGGCAGAAGGCCGAGATCATGGTGGATCACTTTCATGAGCAGGTAATCGCACGGCGAAAGATCGGAGGTAAGGCGCGTGCGATGGTTGTTTGCAGTGGAATCGCTCGGGCGATTCAGTATTACCACGCAATCGAGGCATACCTAATAGAACGCAAGAGCCCTTACCGTGCCATTGTGGCATTCTCGGATTTCGATCAATACGGCAAAAAGATCACGGAGGCATCACTCAACGAATTCCCAAGCACTCAGATCGATAAGAAGATCCAGCAGGATCCGTATCGCTTCCTAATCGTGGCCGATAAGTTCCAGACTGGATACGACGAACCATTACTTCACGCGATGTATGTAGATAAGATCTTGTCGGGCGTCAAGGCTGTCCAGACCCTCTCACGGTTGAATCGAGCGCATCCGCAGAAGACCGATACATTTGTGCTCGACTTCATGAATGATGCCGACACGATTACTGAGGCTTTCTCGAATTACTATCGAACGACAATCCTCAGCGAAGAGACAGACCCTAATAAACTGCATGACCTGAAGAGTATTTTAGACCGGTATCAGGTGTATGCGTGGCCCCAGGTTGAGCAGCTGGTAGAACTTTTCCTTAGTGGAGCGGAACGCGACACCTTGGATCCGATTCTTGATGCCTGTGTTGCGATTTACACCAATGACCTAGATGAAGACGGCCAGGTTGATTTCAAGGGTAAAAGCAAGACGTTTGTGCGGACTTACCAGTTTTTGGCTTCAATTCTGCCGTATACAAACGCCAAGTGGGAGAAGCTGTCCATCTTTCTGAATTTCCTGATTCCCAAGCTGCCGGCGCCAATAGAAGAGGATCTGTCCAAAGGTATTCTTGAAGCTATCGATATGGACAGCTACCGCAACGAAGTAAAGGAAACCCTTAAACTGGCGCCGACTGATGAAGATGCAGAAATTTACCCGCTGCCGACAAGTGGCGGCGGGGGGTTAGCCGAACTACAGCTAGATTATTTGAGTAATATCATCAAGGCATTTAACGATCAGTTTGGCAACATCGATTGGAAGGATGCCGACCGCATTTGCCAAGTGATCACTGAGGAAATTCCAGGTAAAGTCGCTGCCGATAGGGCATATCAGAACGCTATGAAAAACAGCGACAGAGCAGCGGCCAGGCTTGAACTCGACCGTGCGCTCGGAAAAGTGATCGTGGATTTTGTTTCTGATCACACCGAGCTTTACAAGCAGTTTTACGAAAACCCCAGCTTCAAGAAGTGGCTGTCGGACACGATTTTCGGAGTTACTTATGAGGAGATAATTTGATACGCAATATTGTTCTATTGACAAAGACGATGACAAATCACTGCACTAAATTTCTACTCCGCTACGCTAGGTAAAGACCAGAGAGCTCAAAGGTTATGTGGTTTAGTTCACAATATCCTCTATTAAATATAGAATTATTCAACCCCTTAGCATTACTGAAACTTAGTCTGTTATACAGGTTAGTATGCAGAGTCGGGAGACCTCAACAGTTGAATATACACACAATCCTATACTGCCAGCCCAGAAGTTTATAATTCAGGATCGAGGACTTTTTAATGGGCAACTCCCATTTCACCCGCATTCCTACTCATTATACGGAAAGAATTGAGATACAAGCTGGCAGATATTTTTCAATAGTGGTAGAATATTTATAGGTTATAGATAATAATCGAGATAGGGAATTATCTTCACAAGGGGGAGGTGGAGAAAAAAGTGAATGAAGATATCTACAAGCATTTTATTACTATCCGGCTCTCGGGCAAATCAATCGGTCCAGGTCGCGTCCCAGTGTCAGCGCTGATGCGTCTTCTTTCTGAGTTCAACAAAGCGCTCAATAGGACGGGGATGGTCCTTTTAGGCGAAGCTGAAAGCGTCAAACGTGGGCCTCGCCAGAGGAGCATCAGGGATGAAATTGCGATGGATTTGGCTCTGCTAACTCATGGGAGCCCAGACACGATACTTGGCTTTGAAAGAACATCTGGTCAGCAGACATTAGACGGATTTGACTTTGGGATTCAAATCATCGAAAAATCTTTAGAAGGTCTTTCTGAGATCCAAGGACCAAGCGAAGGATTGCCTGTGGGTTATGATGCTGGTACCCTCTTGGCCTGGAGAGACGTGGGTGTGCTTTTTGAAGAAGGCATTGACGAGATTTCTTTTTCTCTGAACCATCGACCTCAGAGGCTATCGACAGTTTACAGCAAGCCCGGCTATCGAAGGGTCCAAGAGCGGATAAAGGGGCCACAGACTAATATCCGAACAATTGAAGGACGTCTCCTCATGGCTGACTTCAAGGAACACGGCACACGTTGCCGAGTGCATCCCTCTATTGGGGATCCTGTTATCTGCCTCTTTGATGAGGTGCAGAAGGATGAAGTCTTGGAAAATATCCTTTATTACGTCAAAATCATTGGGGAAGCAAAGGAGGATCCAATCACAGGAAAAATCAATAGCATTAAGATTCAAGATATACAGCGGCTTGAGGACCGAGAGGAAGGGGCTGACTTGCTCCCTCAAGGGACACCCTTGCCAACTGATTTTTGGCAATCCCCCACTCTGGATCAATTGGTGGAATTACAGGGAACGCGTCCTTTGGCCGACGTGGCTTCACTCTTTGGAACTTGGCCTGGAGATCCTGACGATGGCTTTGAGGAGGCTATTCGTATACTCAGGATACAAACAACCTCTAGAGGCTGAAGGCTATGAATGCCATCAGGGTCCTAGCTGATACGAATGTAATATCCTACACCATGCGTGGGGGAAGACTTGGCCAACTATACGAGCCTCACTTGAAAGGAAAGCTCGTTGCAATTTCCTTTATCACAGTGGGAGAGTTCTATTATGGCGCTGAAAAGTCACGATGGGGAAATGATAAGCGCCTGAGACTGGAAACAACCCTCAGGAACTTCCTTGTGATCCCTTATGACCATGAGATTGCGAGGGCCTACGGGCGAATCATGGCTAATAGTGAAAGATCAGGTCGCCAGATGAGCCTTGGGGATGCATGGATCGCTGCCTGCGCAGTAAGGCACGGGCTCCCATTGGTCACCCACAATGCAAAGGATTTCCAGGGAGTTGAGGCCTTACAGGTTATCTCTGAGCCTGAGGCTTGAAATCTACATGTAAAGTGAAACGGGGGACAAATAAGAAAATAAATAGAAGAAGCTTGCTCCTGGCTCATATCAGCTCAGCAAGCATCTGGAACAATACTACATAAAGGGCCTTTCCCGCCGTTACGGATAACGATTGGCTCGCATCTCTCTCAGCGGCCAGAGATCGGTGAGGTGAATTTCATACCCAAACAGTCCATCATAACAAGTGGAAGTGGAGGTTTGGATATGAGATGGAGACCACAACTCTAGAACAACCTGGGATACGAGAGTGATACACCATAGAAATGATGGGATTTGAAACCTGAGGTAGCTCTTGCCACTGTACGTAATTTAGAAAACCTAATATCTAATAAGAATATCAAAACCTCAACCTATGAGATGACATCGACCCGGATTTCTAACTGCTAAACGCAATCCCGCAGATCCCTTTTTCATGCCATGTTTCAAAAGGAAATCATCGGTCACTAGAGCCGCTAGCGACATGAATCAAGTGATAAAATCGATTTGCGATTCTATATAACGCCTGCCAGCCACCTGCCCGCCATCAGCTGCGCTTCAGGCGCTGGCAGGCGGGTCGGCTTCGTCTTCCCCGATAGAGATACTATTTCGCCGTATTCATTTGCGTGCCCTTCACGGCGGGCCTTATGGCGATAAAGAGACTGTCGTTTGCGGTGTAGATATTGGAGATATCCAGATCTATTTCCAGCGTTTTATCGCTGACTCTCGCCGCTATCGGCTTCAGCTTCTGGACCTCCACCGGATACTCCCTATCGCCGAAAAGCGATACCAGCAGCAGCCACAGGACATCACGCTTTTGTCCCTCTTCCACTACCTTTGGCCTTACATAGAGCAGCCCTTTTTTGTTATCGTATCGAATCGATGCCTCACACTGCAAGGTGCTTTCAATAGTGTCAAAACGCAGGTTCGCGGGCAGACCGCCGATTTTACCCTTGTAGGCAATGTTCTCCCCGCGGATAGTTGCGGTAAACCAGACCTTGTCTAACCCGAGTCTCAAATGCTCGACTGATCTGATCCGGAGAACCCCTGAGACCTTTTCAAGCCTGGGTATCTCAACCGGCAGCACCTCATTAATGAACCCTTGCAAGACCCTCGCTGGTATCACAATGGTAATCTCATTATTCTTGTCAGTCGCGGCATATGAATGAACCAATAAAAAAGACACACACAGTACCACCCCAACTAGTATGCTTCTATAGGCTTTCATGATTTCCAAAACGCCTTTCTACAACAGGTACTTTTATCTAACGACATAGGGAATATACACAAAAAAGCGCTATCCCCACGTGTAAATGAGTGCGAACGTCTTCTTACCTGTGGGTGTCTGTCTCGCCATGTATGCTAAGAGGTGTCTATACCCGGTAATCTTTTCAAGCTTGAAGCGTTTCCTTGATCTTCTCAACCGTGTCCTGGCTCTTCAGGGAAAGGATGTTCTTGAGCAGTCCTTCTTTTTCGTAGAATGAGATAAGGGGCGCTGTCTTCTCGTTGTAGGTCTTAAGCCTGTTCATGATAGCCTCTTCGGTCTCGTCCTCCCTCTGGATCACGGGACTCCCGCATATCTTACACCTTCCATCTTCCGTGGGTGGATTGCTC
>Ga0315532_1002119_pt1 | contig 13941 bp, 17 predicted proteins | sample SalMarWE160370MG_FD_203082 | JGI IMG/M metagenome (GOLD analysis project Ga0315532, IMG submission 203082) | Salt marsh sediment microbial communities from the Plum Island Ecosystem LTER, Massachusetts, United States - Salt Marsh Sediment WE1603-70 ... | reverse complement strand
GATAAGGGAAATCCTGCCTCCTATTTGCCAGGCTTGTAGCCAGAAACGCTCGTGTTCATGGGTTATAGTCTCCTTAATATCTCTTCGGGTTAGCAAAATAGAATTGTAGTATCTTTGCTTTTCCCTCTTGTTCCAGAGAATAAAAATAATCCCCAGAAGAAGGAAACATCCTCCCAGCACTAAGATAATTTGGTAAGTAGCCAGAGACATGTTACTCAACCTCCCCCCTCAAGAATTCAAAAATTCTGAGATGACTCTACTTAACCTCTACAGTCGCTCCAGCAGCTTCTAATTTCTGCTTTGCTGTTTCAGCCTCTTCCTTGGGGACGCCTTCCTTGACTACCTGTGGAGCAGCCTCCACCAAATCCTTAGCTTGCTTTAGTCCCAGAGTGGTTACCTCACGCACTGCCTTGATAACTTCGATTTTCTTCTCGCCAAAGCTCTTTAAAGTGACGGTGAATTCTGTCTTCTCCTCCGCTGAGGGTGCTTCTGCTTGCTCGCTAGGAGCAGCTGTCGGCGCTGCTACTGCTACAGGGGCAGCGCTAACTCCGAATTCATTTTCCAGGGTCTTGACCAAATCAGCCAGGTCCAGCACTGTCATAGTCTTAATGGCAGCGATAATTTCTTCCTTGGTCAAACCTTTGGCCTCTTTCTTGGCCCTTGGGGCTTCCTTTACCTGCCCTTCTTTAACTTCTTTCTTTGCCCTTGAGGCTTTCTTTACCTCTTCCTTAGCTTCCCTCTCTACTTCTTCTGGTGACATGATGTCCTCCTTTGTTATTTGCTAATAGTTTGAGCCCTGTTTTGTAATACGTTCAGAAGCCCCTGAAAAGGAAAACTAAGAATATTATGTAAAGTTCCTACGGGGGCTTGTAATTGGCTGATTAGTTTGGAGATGAGGACTTCTCTAGGTGGCAGATTAGCCAGGCTCACCACTTCCTCCGGAGGCAGAATTCGCTCCCCTAACAGCCCTCCTCTAATTTGTAAAGGTAATGCCGCGGATTTGATATATTGATTAAGAGCTTTAGCTGTATTAACTATGTCATCGTAGCCGAAGGCCAGGGCTACAGGACCCTCGATTATATCCCTCAGTTGTGGCTTACCTGCATGGTCAGCGGCACGATAGACCAGCGTGTTTTTGACCACATGATACTCGACACCTGCTTTTGCCAAAGCATTACGCAACTCGGCCATTTGTTTGGCAAGCAGGCCTTGATAATTAGTAGCGATGATGATAGTGCTCCGCGACAAATCGTCGGCTAGATTGCTTACTATTTGAACCTTCTTTTCTCTTAACATGTTCGCCCTCTTTTTAATTCCATCTCGTCATGGGAGAGGAAGTCACAACAAAAATCCCTGTGCCAGCGAACACAGGGTTAACTTAAGCCTCGGCAGGCAAGTTATTTAAACCCTCAGGGTACCTGCTGTCACTGGCGCTGGTCTATTATAACACAAGGAATCGATTAGTAAAACAAGGGTAGGGTCGGGGACAAGCCCCGACCCTACCCAGCTTTTGTCATTCTGAGCCCTTTCGCCTAATGTAATTGCGAGCGAAGCGTGGCAATCTTTGATAATTCTTCACCTATACCACCCATTGAGATTGCCTCGGTTGACTCCATCAGCCTCGCAATGACGGAAAAGGCTGTCATTGCGAGCACCTGAAAGGTGCGTGGCAATCTCATACTCGTCCAAGGGATTGCTTTGGCAAGTTCCCTCGCTTCTGTTCAGGACGCTTTGCAATGACACGCGGTGATTAATAACCAGCCTCAAGGAATTTGATTTCCCTTATATCAAGAAAAGGTGATAAAATTACGTTAACCAGGAGGACTAAAAATGGGTGATATTTTAGATAAAGTAACGGCGCTTATCAGGTGTAAGGAATGCCCCTGGTATAAAAACTGCCTGACTCCGGTTCAAGTTAGCATTGAGGATATTGCGCAGTTCAGGACAACGATGCAAGGGGCAAATCTGCCTGAACAAGCCAAAAGCGAACTAGACCAGATTATGGAAAGCGTGGCCTCTATGAGTCAGGAGATGATTCTTCAGAGCTGCCCCGTATTTACCCAGCGTCTCAAGGAGGATCCCAAACTTGCCCAGCGAATCAAGGAGATGATGCAGAACTGGGGAAAAGAAGGAGAGCCTGATGAATAGTACCCCTGAGAGGCTTTAGAGGACTTCTTTTTTGGGAGATAAATCTCCATGCCAGAGCAATTAGGCAAAATAGAGAGGCTTGAAGCTGATCGCTTCAAGCAAGGAAAGAAACTTTACCTCGTCCCACTTGTATATTCTGGCGAGGAAGCGCCTGATGAATACAAAGAAAAATGTAGTCGTTACTGGCAACAAGTAGCAGAACAGCTAACAAATTTAGCGTCGAAGATTGGAATGGTAAACCGGGTTTACCACGAATCAATCTTTCAATCTGGTGAGGATGGCATGAAGGTCATGGAGAGGCTGAGTCCAGGCAGTTATCAAATTGCTAAAACTCAGTGTGATAATGGCGCTATCTTTGAGACAGTTGAAGAAAGTGAATTATTTGAAGAGGTCATGGACTGGCAGAGATGCCTGATGCTTGGTTTTATAAGTGATAAGGTGGCAAGTAAAGTTTCCGAATTCTATGTTGAGGCGGCAAAGAAGAGAAATGAATTTATGGCTAAAAAGATAAGCGAGACGCTTAAGGATGATGAGGCTGGGCTTCTGTTCATTAGAGAGGAACACTCGGTGCAATTTCCTAGTGATATAGAGGTGTTCAGCATCTTTCCACCAGCCCTGGATGAGATACACCGCTGGTACCGTGACCAAGCCAGGCTGGGGACAGAGAAGCCCGCAGAGGAGAGCAAAGGAAAGACCAAGGGAGAAACTGAGGAAGTCGAGAAAAAGACCAGGAAAAGGACGAAAAAAGAGCCTAAAGGGTAGTCCTAGTTTGGGGGGTGTCTCATGAAGATAAGAAAACCTGCTGTTTCTGGGATGTTTTATGCTGGCACTGCCAGAGAATTAGAAGAACAGATTGAATGGTGCTACAAACATGAGCTTGGACCGGGAGCTATACCCCGGGTGAATAACAAAGGGCTGAGGGAGATTGTGGCTATCGTTGTCCCCCACGCTGGCTATTATTACTCGGGGCCAGTAGCAGCCCATGCCTATAAGGAGCTTGCTGATGACGGGATATTCAATACCGCAGTGATACTTGGTCCTAACCACACCGGGTATGGGTATCCTGTCTCTCTATGGGCAGGAGCTGGCTGGAACACACCCTTGGGTGAGGTAGAAATAAACAAAAAACTTGCCCAAAGGCTGTTGGGGGAGGTAATCAAAGCAGACGAGACAGCCCATATACATGAGCACAGTGTTGAAGTGCAATTACCCTGGCTTCAACACCTCTATAAGAAGGTAAAAATTGTGCCCATAACTATGCTGGCTCAAGACATAGAAACAGCTCGGACAGTGGGCAAGGCTATTTCCCAGGCTGGCGATAACTTAATAATTATCGCCAGCACCGATTTCACGCATTATGAGCCTCACTCCGTAGCTATAGAGAAGGATGGTTCTGTGATAGAGGCAATAGTTGCTCTTGACGAGGAAGAGCTATACAAGCGTTGTGAGAGCCTTAATTGTACTATGTGCGGGTATGGTCCGGTGGCTTCAGCTATTGTCGCAGCCAAGGAAATGAAAGCCAAAAGGGCAAGTTTATTGAAATATGCTACCAGCGGAGACACAAGTGGCGATTTCTCCCGAGTAGTCGGCTATAGCTCCATCGTGATAAAACGGTAACAATACTCATCGGGAGCTGATTGTCTCTGCTTTAGCCTCTCCATCAATGGTGAGAATGCCAAAAGAATCTGTGGCCTTTCCGGGGTTGAAGAAGAGAATATCATCGATGACCTTGTTTTGGGATCGGTGAGAGTGGCCATAGATGATAATGTCAATCCGGTCTGACTCAAACATTTTCCTCACCCTCTCTTCTATTCCCCAAGGACTGCCTGAGCCATGAGTTATGCCAATCCGTTTATTTTCTATTTCAACTATTTCCTTGACCGGGAGTACAGTCTTCAGCTCCGTTGAATCCATATTGCCATGGACTGCTTTTACCTCCCTTAACCGTCTCAATTCCTCGAGCACTTGTACATCGGTGAAATCTCCAGCGTGGATTATCAAATCTACCGTGGAGAGGGCATCAATTATCTTTTTAGGGAGGTGTTCAAGCCTGTTTACATGAGTATCGGCAAGCACAGCTATGCGCATAACAAGTCTCCTTGAATTGACTACATTAGAGTGCAGCCGAGCAGATTTTTCTGTTGCTGCGAGCCCTTCACCTGTACTATCCACTGAAATTACTTCGTCTTACACGCTCCTCGCAACCATACAAGGGGCTGCCATTGCCAGCACCTGAAAGGTGCATGGCAATCCCACACCTCTCCACGAAACTGCCTCGGTAAGTTCCTTTACTTGTGCTCGGGACGTCTCGTAATGACACAGAGCGAACACCCTTAGTTCTTAAAATGCTATCATCTTGGATGGAAGGCTGCAAAACGCTTCTTACCGATGGTTTTGGGAGGTAATTTGTTTCACCAATTGGATGGTTTTATCCATACCAGATAGGGAGAATGATAACCCTAGTTGCCTAAGGTCTTTGTAGCCTAATCCCTGGAATAATTTCCTTCCGGCTACACTGGTCATTTCATCATAAATAGCCGGCCATTCCGGGCTCCGCCTCTGGGCACAAAAGAGAACGAAATCACGAAGCTTTGGGGGTATATCACACATACATTATTATTTTATGCCCGGAACCCTGGTTTAACAAACTTGTTTATGGCGGCTGGGATGCCATCCTCTCCCTTGTTTTTACCTTGGATAACCCCCTGGTCAAGGCTTGAGCCTCACCCCTGTACTTTGCCGCATATAAGCCCCTGAAAAATATTTTTGGGCGAGTAAACCTGTAAGCCGAGTTATAGGCTAATAGTGAATTACCATGGACAATAAGCAGGTAGAAATGTCAAAAGGAAAAACAAAGACTTTGCTGATAGAACAAGTTTCAAATATAGACCATGGTGAAACATCATTGCAGGATCAAGTATCTGTGCTAGTTTTGGTTAATGACTATTGTCGTCAACAATTAGAGATAGAGAAAGACCTTGCACCATTGAGCATTTCCAAATACAAACAGCAATTAGCCTTCTTCTGCAAATGGCTTGGGGAGAGGGAATTATCAGCGGACTTGGCAACTCTATTTCTTTCAGATTTGCGACAACAAGGCTATAGTAGAGGGAGCATACGTTCCTATTATGCTGCCATAAGACCATTCCTAAACTGGCGGGATATCAAATTTAAACTGAAACTCAAGAAGGTAAAGCGGCTTCCCCACTATCACACAAAGGAAGAATTTGACCGGTTAATTGAGGCTATCTCACAGCGTCAAGATAGTTGGGCAGCAAAGAATAAGGAAAGAGATATACTCATTATCAAGACGCTGGCCTATACTGGCATAAGGCGCTCTGAATTGCTTTCATTGAAGTGCCAGGATATCAAGCAGGGCTTCCTGTTTGTTTATCGCGGCAAGGGCGAGCGCGATAGAGTGATACCGCTTATAAAGATATTGAACGATGAATTAATCAGCCACATCACGAAGAATCATTTACTGCTAGGGGATAGAATATTCCCAATAGGGCCAAACAGGTTAGCCAGGATCATCCGGGAAGCGGCAGCTAGAGCTGGACTAGCCAACATCACTGCGCATCAGCTCCGGCACTTTTTTGCCACCAGACTTATTGAAAAAGGAGCTGAGCTTCGCAAGGTTCAAGAGCTGCTCGGGCATGCCGATATATCTACCACAGCCATTTACCTGGACGTGATACCTGAACATCTAAAACAGACAATCGAACTTTTAGAGGATGAATAAACGAGAAAAAGATTGTGATAGCTAAAAGGGGGTGAAGAATATGGAGCCAAAAGAGATAGCAATCTTCAAAGAGGAGCTAAAGAAAAGAGGCATGGACCCAGAGCAATGGCATAGGTACATAGAGGAAGCATGGCCGATTTGCCTGGCTTATGCTGAAACTCTACACATAACTGAGGATTATGCCACAAATTCTATTGAAGCCTTAGAGGACAGCGCAGAGGTATTTGAAAGCATTCTATACTGTGAAAAAGTCTTTGACGAAATCGCAAAAGCAACAAAGACAGTCATGGTGAGCTTTTAGGGTATCAAACTGAGAGCTTCAAGAAATCCCCTAATCGGCGCTGAAACCCTGTAACTATGTAGGAATTTGAGGACGAAATAGTTTTTGGGTATCTTTATACTCATTGAAGATTTAAGCCTCGAATTTTACAGCAAATAATTCTCTCTAACCTTTGAGAGCGTCATTAGACTAGCTATGCCAACAATAACCTGGTAGTCTAGGGGAATTTTATCGGAATTTTCAGCTCAAAGATATTTGGGACTTGACAAATATTTTAGGGCTATGATATGATTTATGGTATAAAATATGGTAGGATGGAGGCTCACAAAATGAAAGAGTCAATGACTGTGCTTTTGCCTGAAGGTATACAGAAGAGAGACCTAAAGCAGAAAGCTTTTGAGATTGGGATACGATATACAGTCCTAGCACAAGAAGGAATCGGAATAGTAATGGATTGGGATGCTCCTTTCTATCATATAGTAAAAGACTGGGCTGAGGGTTTGAATGTCTCAGTAGGGAGATTAGTCGAGAACTTGATTTTGGGAAAGTTTGCACAAATAGAGGCACAGGAGAAAGTCTGGGGAAAAAGTGAGGAAATACTTCCTGAGTTTACAGTTATGGGTAAGGAAATGCTAACAGGTGAGCCGTTATCTAGTTTTCTTACGGATTGGTATACCCGGGCGGAAGAGCGAAAGCGTGTGAATCTGCTACTGAGAGAGGAAGAGGAAGGAATACCATTAAGCGATGACGACAAAGCCTTTTTGATAAAGAAACGAGCTGGCCGAACTTGGCTAGAATCTGAGGAATTCGCACAGGAGCAACGGGAAAGAGAGGAAGCGGAAGCAAGGCTAACTCCAAAGCAGAGAAAGGCTGCGGAATATTCCAGAGAAATCACCCGGAAGTTAAATAGGATTTTCAGACAGCAAGGCGAAGAGGCAGCACATGAGTACATCATGAAGGTAAGAGAGCTAGAAAAATCTGAAGGAAGGGAAGCAGCTTTGAAATATACTCCGGATCAATAGGAACAATAATGGCAAAGAGTGTAAAGGTAAAGCTAGATAGGAAGCGACATCTCTTGGTTACATCTCAGGCGATAGCTAAATATCGGGAAGTTACCGGCCGCGAGCTGGCAGCCCAAACCACCCTATCAAATCTCAGCCTTCGAGATCTGATAGTTGTAACCTGGGCTCTATTACTACATGAGGACTCGAAGCTGACTCTTGACCAGGTGGGCGATATGATCAAGCCGCAAACAAATATGAAGGAGCTGATGTATAAGATTGCTGAAGCCTGGGATGCTTATGGCAGGGAGTTAGATAAATGAGCGAAACCTTATCGCGTCTAGCAGTTGTAATTTCGGCCAAAACTGACGAGTTTCACAAAGGCATCGATGGTGCCGAGAATAGATTAAACAACTTCAGCCGGAACATGAAGATTGCCGGCGGAATCATGGTGGGTGCTGTTGCTCTTATTGGCGGAGCTTCTCTCAAAATGGCAGCAGATTTTGATGGGGCAATGAGACAAGTGAACACTATGCTCCTCTTAAATGAGGATGAGTTTAAGGATTTTTCAAAAGAAATACGAACATTCGCGAAGGATATGGGTATTGACGCTGTTGATGCAGCCAATGCCGTCTACCAGGCCATATCCGCAGGGGTACCCAAAGAGAATGTAATTGACTTTCTGACAGTAGCAGCAAAAGCAGCTATTGGAGGTATGACGGATACAACTGTTGCTGTGGATGGCCTTTCTACAGTTTTGAACGCTTTTGGAATGGATATAAGCGAGGCACAGCATGTGGCCGATTTGATGTTCACCACGGTTGCCCGGGGTAAGACGACTTTCGAGGAACTGTCGGCGTCTATGTTCAATGTGGCACCGATTGCATCGAGTTTGGGGATTCCCTTTGAGGAGATATCGGCTGCCCTAGCCACAATGACTGCGAACGGTGTACCGACTGCTCAGGCCACTACTCAGCTACGACAAACCATGGTGGGCTTACAGAAACCGACTACTCAGATGCAAGCTGCAATTGAAGCATTGGGATATGAAAGTGGCGTAACCATGCTGAAGGAAGAAGGTTTTGCTAAAACATTAAGACTGCTGGAAGGTTATGCTGAGGCAAATAATGTACAACTCACTGACTTATGGAGCAGCGTAGAAGCTGGTGGAGCTGTATTGGCTCTAACTGGAGCAAATGCTCAGGTATTCGCAGATGGCCTTGATGCAATGGAGAATGCTGAAGGTGCGGCCGAGGCCGCATGGGAACAGATGGAGCAAAGTACTACGCGGCGTTGGGCACACATAAAAGCGGAAATTAGCGATGCGGCGTTGGCAATTGGTGAAGCATTGCTGCCCACATTAAAGAAGCTATTTGAATTCATAACTCCTATTATTGGAGCTATTTCGACTTGGATTTCAGAACACTCTAAATTAACTGTGGCTATTTTAGCTGGCGTTGGGGCTTTGGGTGGATTGATGTTAATCGCTGGACCATTACTGAATGTCATAAAGCTAATGTCGGCAGCGCTACATTCTCAAACCATAGCCTTTGTAGCTCACAAGGTCGCTCTGATAGCTGCCTCAGTGGCCACGAAGGTAGCAGCGGCTGCACAGTGGCTATTAAACGCTGCGATGCATGCTAATCCGATTGGACTAATTATCTTAGCTATTGCTGGGCTAATTACCGGGATAGTCATGCTGATAAAGCATTGGGATAAAGTTAAAGAGGTATTTATAAAGGTTTGGGATGCAATAGTAAATGCCTTTAGAAAAGTTGGTGACTTTTTCAAGGGGATATGGGATAAGATTGTAGATATTTTCAAGACGGCAGTCAATTTTGTACTAGGAATAATTAACAGCCTGATTACAGGCTTTGAAGGCGCAATCAATTTTATCATTCGGGGAATAAATGCCTTCATCGGCCTGATGAATAAACCGATTCAACTTCTGAATAAAATCCCAGGAGTTGATCTTCCCCTCATCCCAACAATAGGCAAGATAACGCTTCCCAAGATTCCTCTTCTGGACTTAGGCGGAATTATTGAAGGACCGGGTTTATTTGCCGTTGGTGCTGGGGTGAAGGAAATAGTAAGGGAACCCGAGGCTGGCGGTAATGTGGTTAATAACTTTAACATCGCTGAGCTGGTAGTAAGAGAGGAAGCAGACATAAATAAAATCGCCAGAGGATTATACCGGCTACAGCAGGGCAAACAGGCAGCAATGGGAGCATAAAATGCAGATTGTAGAGTTACTTAACAATAGCGAGGCTAAGAATAAGATTTTAATACCTGATCCCCTTGATAGCGACCGACAATTTGAGCGCTTCCATCATTTTGACATTCCCAATCTGGATGATACCGAGATAATAAACGAACTTCATGCTTTGTATCCTCTCCTATGGTGGGGATTACCAAATGACTGTTGGCTACACGAGCGAGTGAAGGCACTCAACATGGAATCATACAAGCGCCGAGTGGATACTAGATTTGGCTTCAGAGGAACGCCAAAGCCTGCATTGTCTCAGGGAGTGAAACTATGAATAAACCATCTAGCGACCCGGGGATAGGATTCATCAACTATAACTGGCCAGAATTCAAGCTCAGGGTAATGGCAAAAGGCTATGATGCTAATGGGCATGCCGAACTATTGTTTTTCTCTAGTAACGGGACAGGGGAAGCATTGATAGACCAAAACAAGTTCAATCTCCTCTCTGCTTCTGCTAAGTATAGCCAGGTTAGAAAATTAGAAAGGATCAGGCCTGATGTGCCCTGGGACGATGCTCTAACATGGCTTACGAATTTAACACTGGATATCGCCCGGCAGGGTGAGCCAATAGAGGAAATATGGCCTTCAGAAGATGATAACCTGATACCAAGCTACCTTTTAGAGCCTCTTCTATACCTGAATCATCCCGCAGTTATCTTCGGTGATTACGGGAGCCTGAAAAGTCTATACGGGCTAGTTATCGCTTATGTGCTCCAGCTACCTTGCCATGACAACAAGCTAGGACTAATTACAGCGAAGGAATCTACTCGTTGTCTATATCTGGATTATGAGGACGATCCTTCGAGTTTTAGAAAGCGCTGGGGCGCTATACAGCGAGGTTTTGGTGTTGAAGCTCTGATGCCTATTCTTTACCAGCGTATGACAGCTCCGCTTGCGGATGCGGTAGAGCAACTTCGGTCTAAAATAGCGAATGAGAAAATCAGTTTATTGATAATAGATAGCCTGGGTCCGGCTGCCAGGGGAAATCTTAACGACCCTGAGCCGGCCATAAAATACCATGCAGCATTACGGCAGTTAGGGATTACGAGCTTAACTTTGGCTCATTGCTCCAAAGACCAGCTCACAAGGAAGCGAACCATATTCGGTTCGGTATTCTTTACCAACTTGGCTCGCTCAGTATGGGAATGTAAGGCAGAGCAAGAGGCAGGGGAAGATGAAGCTATTATCAGTCTAAAGCATGCGAAGGCAAACTTATCTCGGTTATCCCCCCCACTAGGATATAGGTTTACCTTCACTGATAACAGTATAGCAATAGCCAAGGCTGACCTTAGAGGTACTGGGCTATCTGGTGAATTACCATTGTCGGTAAGAATTAAGGATTTACTTAGAAACGGCGCTATGCCCGTTAATGATATAGCAGCGGCCTTAGAAGCTAATGGGGGCTCAGTTAAAACTACTCTTAACCGTTTGGCTAAAAAGGAAATAACAGTCAAGGTAGGAGATTCTTGGGGATTGAAAGTATTGTGAAACATTACCGTAACACCGTAACCGTAACAGGGGATATTATATATCCCCCTGGTGTTACGTTACGGCAGCGTAACTGTTACGTAACAGGTTGTTACGCTGTTACACTTGAAGCTAAAAGGGGCGCAGAGGCTGTTACGCTAAGAGGTCAAAAATGACATGCATCGCATTACTAGGTGTTACGCTTATTATGTTAATAAAGGTAGGGGGCTATCAGAAATCTACAATTTATTGCTCCGTAAACCGAGAGGGCAGTGAGACGCGAGATATGACAAATTTAAATAGGGGGTATTAGAGAGCATGAAAAGAGGACCCAAGCCCAAACCAACGAAGTTAAAGAAGTTGGAAGGAGTAAGGGCTGACAGAATAAATGAGAATGAGCCGGAACCGGGACCAGGTAAAGTGACCTGTCCGCGCTTTCTCTCCAAGGAAGCTAAGGCTGAATGGCGAAGGATCGCCCCGGAACTTAACAGGCTAGGCTTATTAACGCCGATTGATAGAGCTGCATTTGCGGCATATTGTCAAAGCTATGGCCGGTGGGTACAGACAGAGAGACTATTATTGGAAAAAGGGGTTATAGCTAAGGGCGCCAAGGGCCAGGTGATTGCTTCACCATTGCTCTGGATTAGCACTTCAGCGTCAAAGATGATGCTGAAGTTCGGCATTGAATTTGGATTGACTCCGTCAAGCCGGAGTCGGCTTGTTGGGGCAGCGCCAGGCGAGAGAGATCCGCTTGACGAACTTTTAAGAACAACGAGGAGCATTAATTAGATTTGACAAATTGGAATGTTTGTGCTATATTAGCTTCAAACTTGGACTGTTAGGGGACTCTGGTTTTTATCAGGGTTTGTTAGGAGCCTGAGCAAAGCTTATAGAGCTATGCTTTGGGCTTTTTTATTAGCCTGAAGGGAAGCTGTGAAATGAATGTTATGAGGTGATAAAAATGGAACATTTTCTTGAGCTTCGGGCAAAGCAATGGGATCTGAAGCAAAAAGGGCTTGCCATATTTGACAAGGCCGAGCGTGAACACCGAGACACGACCCGTGACGAGGACCTGGAGTTGGCCAGGTTGAATGAGGAGAGGGACAAACTCCGCAATGAGGAAGCCAAGTACGTCATAGAGAGGGGCTTACAAACGCAAATTGCTGCGATGGAAGGCAGCACTCCGGTTGCATTAATGGACCAACCTGGTGGAGCTTTCTATAACACCGTCCGAACTGGTGGCATGGGCAATGGGAAAATTGGGGTTCGAAGTTATGGGCAGCTATTCAAAGAGGCGCTATCCAATGATGGCTTTAGCAACTTTAGCGAATGGGCTGCAATTATTATGTCGCGGCAATACGATCCGCGGGTGCGCAGGAGCGTATCAGAGGGCACACTTTCTGAAGGTGGAGCATTAGTGCCAACTGAGTATGCGGAGGCCATTCTTACCCCTAGCTTGGAGCAATCAATCATATTTCCGAGGGCTAGAGTATTCCCAATGAAAAGCAGCGACCTGGTTATCCCGGCTACTGTAATTGGGGACCACTCAGCAAGTTGTTATGGTGGCGTGATTGCTTATTGGAAAGCTGAGAAGGGATCGCTTTCACAGGCCGATCCAACATTTCGACAAATGAAACTTGTGGCGAATAAACTGACGATTCTCTCGAAAGCAACTAACGAATGGCTGCAGGATGTCGAACGCTCAGGCGACTTGGTGAGCGGCATACTTTCAGAGGCAGTGCATTGGTTCCTTGATAAGAACTTCATGACCGGCACTGGTGCCGGTCAGCCGTTAGGCTTGTTAAATGCAGCGTGCAAAGTGACTATCAGCAAGGAATCAGGGCAACCTGCTTCGACCATACTTTACGAAAATATCGTTAAGATGTATTCGAGCCTCTACCCCGGGGGAATAGATAGGGCTACCTGGTTAATCCATCCATCGGTTGTGCCACAACTATTCACTATGTCCATATCGGTAGGGACGGGTGGAATACCAGTCTATATGCCGGCTGATCAGGGCGCGGGACGGCCCTATACCAAGTTGATGGGTTTGCCCGTAGTTGTGAGCGAAAAGGTCGAGACATTAGGCACTGAGGGCGACATCATCCTGGCTGACCTGAGCCAGTATGGTATTGGGTTGCGAGGCGAACTTCAGTTGGAAGCAAGTGGAGCGCCAGCCTTTACAACCGATGAGACGTATTTCAGGTTAATTATCAGGGTAGATGGCCAACCATTGTGGAATGAGGCATTAACCTTGAAGGATGGTAGCACTACAATTAGTCCGATTGTGACGCTAGAATCTCGTTAGTTAGGTATCACGGCCATTTGGTTTCGTGGCCTTGATATAGGCTGGCTCAGGGCAGCCCTTCCCTGTCCTTGGCTTAGTCGAGATACTTTTTCCATAACCCCGGGGGGCGTTGACCTCCCGGGGCCTCCATTTTTATATCAAGTGCCAGTTCTAGAAGTCGCCTAATCGGGCAGGAAACACCACAGCAATCATAAATTCTGAGGGTTAAAAAGATTTTGGGTGTAATTAACTAGGGCGACTAGACTTTCACTCGTTTTGAGCCTTTACCTCTTGACAAAGTGTTGCGTGGTCGCTATAATCAATAAATGGTTATAAAAATGTGGAGCGTCAAAGAAGCAGCCAAACAACTTAATATATCTGAGCAACGTGTGAGGAAGCTATTAGCCGAGGATAGGATAAAAGGTAAAAAGATAAGTGATACCTGGGTAGTCTTCGAGCCTTCTTATACCAGGAAAAGGGGTTAAGATATTGGCAGGGAAATTAGACAAGACCAATAACCTGGGTTATATATCCTCTTTTGAGCCTCACCCCTGTACTTTGCCGCATATAAGCCCCTGAAAAATATTTTTGGGCGAGTAAACCTGTAAGCCGAGTTCTGTACTCCACATGGAGTGGTGACCATCCATCTAGCCCTGATGTTACCATCAGGGTCAAGCGACCAACCCGAGGGCTTCGGCCGAGCACCTTAAACTTACCCCAGAGTCCTGAGACTTTGGAGTAGTTGAGCCC
>Ga0315532_1002105_pt1 | contig 14012 bp, 7 predicted proteins | sample SalMarWE160370MG_FD_203082 | JGI IMG/M metagenome (GOLD analysis project Ga0315532, IMG submission 203082) | Salt marsh sediment microbial communities from the Plum Island Ecosystem LTER, Massachusetts, United States - Salt Marsh Sediment WE1603-70 ... | reverse complement strand
GATGTCGTCCTTGATGTAGCCACTGGGACGGCGCTCATTCCTCTGAGGATTGCGGATAAGGTAGGAGTCAAGGGACAGGTCATGGGGCTGGACATTACGCCAGCCATGCTCAAGCATGGGCGGAAGAAGGTTGAGGCAGCAGGATCGTCCTCGTGCATCAGTTTGGTTTGTGCTTCAGCCATGGCTACGCCTTTTGTCGAAGGCACTTTCGATGTGGTCATCTGTGCCTTAGGTATGCACCACATGGATGTGCCCCAAATGTTGTCTGAAATGAGGCGAGTGCTGAAGAAAGGAGGCAGCCTCATCATGGCCGATGTGGGTGCCTCTGCCTTTTGGCGGTCGTTCTTGGGGATTGCTTTGCTGAAAATCCTCCTGGCCCGGTATGGACTGACCCACAGGAGTGCCCGGGGGCAGGCAGAGATAGAAGCCTTCCCCAATGTACGTACAGCGGGTGAATGGCGTACACTCCTTTCGGGCTGCGGTTTTACGAAGATCGAGATAGCTGAATTCAGGGCTCGTCGTCCCTGGTACCCTTGCGCCTTGACCATGCGCGCGGTGGCAGGAGAAATCTAGGCTCACCATCAAACTCGAAGGTCCTGGACTACCAGGACGAACAAAACCTAAGGAGGCGAAGAAGATGACAACGGCAGCGGAGTTACTGAGACAGGAGCGAAGGGATGAGGTTTGGAAGAAGTATTGTGGCTTTCTTGATCTCAGCCTGGAGGAGTTCATGGAGATCCAAACGCGCTTGCTGATGGAACAAATTGACCTCCTTAGCAGGTGTGAGCTGGGGCGGAGGCTCATGGGGGGGAAAGTGCCGACCAGCGTGAAGGAATTTCGTGAGACGGTTCCTTTCACCATTTACAAGGACTATCTTCCAGACCTGGCTGAGAAGAGAGAGGACGTATTGCCTGCTGAACCCTATGTCTGGGCGCGGACGTCGGGTAGGTCGCTAGAATACGAGTGCAAGTGGGCTCCTTATTCCAGGGAGAGATTTGAGAAGATGGGCGAGTTTGTACTTGCCTCGTTCCTCCTCGCTGCTTCTTCCAGGAGAGGAGATGTCAGGCTGAGTAATGGTGATACTTGCCTATATACACTGGCACCTCCGCCCTATTTCACTGGTACAGTTATCGCTAGGGCATTATCGGAACAATTGAGGGTTGCTTTTATCCCTCCGCTTGAGGAAGGCGCCGAAATGGAGTTTGGGGAGAGGATTCAGGAGGGATTCAGATTGGCCCTGAGGCCGGGGCTAGATTTGTTCTATGGCCTATCAAGCGTTTTGGTAACAGTTGCTAAGCAGTTCGGACAAGGTTCCGGCGGTTTCAAGATTTCCCTAGACATGCTGCATCCACAGTCTCTCTACAGGGTGATAAAAGGACTGGTACGGAGCAAGATTGATGGTAGAGGGTTGCTCCCCAAAGATTTCTGGAGAGTAAAGGGCATCGTAGCGGGTGGTATGGATACCGCTTTTTACAGGGACGCAATCGAGGCCTGCTGGGGTAGGAAACCGCTGGAGGGATATGGCGGCGCTGAGTTAGGAGGGATAGCCTTACAGGCCTGGAACTACAAAGGGATGACCTTTGCACCTGACCACAATTTCTTGGAGTTCATTGCGGAGGAGGATTTCTTTAGGAGCAAAAGCGACCTCGATTATCAACCGCCCACTCTGCTCTTAGATGAGGTTGTCCCTGGGATCTATGAGCTGGTAATAACGAACTTTCACGGGGGCGTGTTCACGAGGTACAGGATGGGAGACCTGATTGAGATAATCTCCCTCGGAGACGAAGAACTCGATATCAACATCCCGCAAATGATCTTTCATGCCAGGGCAGACGGTGTCATAGATGTAGGAGGGTTTACCAGATTAACTGAGAAAGCGGTGTGGCAGGCCATTGAAGAAGCGGCGATACCCTATGTGGATTGGACGATAAGAAAAGAATATCTTGAGGAAGAACCGATATTGCACCTGTACATAGAGTTGAAAGAGGAGGTTGAGAATAGAGATATAAAGATGTCAGTACATCGGAAGTTAATGGAGGAGGACTCTGGGTACGCTGAGTTGGAAAGCATGTTAGGCTTCGATCCGCTGAGGGTCACAGTGCTTTCTAAGGGTGCATTTGCTTGCTATATGGAGGCAATGCGAGTGGCTGGAGCCGACTTGGCTCACATAAAGCCACCCCACGTCAATCCTACAGATGAGGCCATCAACCGACTATCAAGTATTTGAGAGGTAAGAATGATACTTGCTGCTGTGTTCTCGGCGGCTGCTCTCGTTTGCTATATTGTCTTGGCGCTTGTCACTGTTCGCCAAGATATAAGAAATAAGACGAACCGGGCCTTTGTGCTGTATCTAGCAGCCATGATTTCCTGGCAGTTCACCGCTTTGATGGTGAGCCTTAGCAATGATCCCGAATCGGCCCTTTTTTGGTATAGATTCATGACCGCTGGGTTGGGGGGGCAATTCATTCTCTATCTTTTCTTTATACTGGTGTTTCTTGGCAGGAGAAACCGGTATTTATCCTATGTAGGCTGGCTGATATGTATTCTCCTACTAGCCTCGAGCGGTACTAACCTCGTCATTGAAAACGTCTTTAAAAGCGAGATTACGGGATTATACGTCCCAACTTTCGGTGTGTTGGTGCCTGCGGTTGTTATTGGCACATATCCTTTCCTAGGATATGGGGTATATAGTCTTATCCGAGCACATAGAAAAACAAAGTCCAACTTGGAGCGCAATTGTGTTAGATACCCGCTGCTAGGAGCAGCGGCAGTCATAATAGGCACTCTCAGCAACTTTATTCCCCCTTTACAAGCCTACCCTGTTGACATTACCGCCGGCATCATCAATGCCATCCTCATCGCTTATGCCATCCTCCGCTACCAACTCCTGGACGTCGTCCTTGTCATCCGCAAAGGGCTGGTCTACTCCTTGCTCACGGCCGCCACCGCCAGCATTTACTTGTTTGTGGTTTTCCTCTTTGCGAATGTCTTTAACATAATAATCGGCCCCAACACGGCTACAATTGTGGCCCTTTTAGCAGCTTCTGGGGTGGCGGTAGCCCTTCGGCCTGTCCGCGATAAGACCCAGCAGGCTATCGATCGGCTTTTCTTTCGCGAGAAGTACGACTCCAGCCTGATGCTCCAAAGGCTCAGCCGCACGGCGGCCTCCGTACTCGACCTCGACAGACTGACGAGTATGATCCTGGGCGAGGTGACCACAACCATGCATATTGAGAGGGCGGCTTTCTTCCTCAAACAGGAGAAGAGCGGAGAGTTCCGCCTGATAGCTCACAGGGGACTTGATCCGAACACCGATCTTAGACTACGCGAAGATCATCCTGTCGTGCATTGGCTGTCCGGACATGAAGACGCTCTGACCAGGCATGACGTGGATGTGATGCCGCAGTTCAAGGCCCTGTGGAAGCGGGAGATAGAAGATTTAGAGAGAATCAGGGCAGAGATCTTCATTCCACTGAAGGTCAAAGATGATCTTGTGGGAATCTTCGCCGTAGGACCGAAACTCTCGGAGGAGACCTACTCGCAGGACGATCAACTCACCCTGACCACCCTGACCAACCAAACAGCAGTTGCCATTGAGCATGCGCGGCTGTATGATACAGAGCGCCAGCGGACTGAGGAACTGGATGCCTTTGCCCACACCGTGGCCCACGACCTTCAGAACCCGTTGGGCCTTGTCATCGGCTTTGCCGAGGCGTTGGAAGAGGATCACGCCGCAATGCCGGATGAGGAACTCAGCCGCTATTTGCATACGATTGCGCAGAGCACGCGCAAGGCGAGCAGCATCGTTAATGACTTATTCCTGCTGGCAGAAGTGCGCAAGATGGAAGTGCCAACGATGCCACTGGACATGGCGAGCGTCGTGGCCGAAGCACAGCAGTGCTTGGTCTATATGATCGAGGAATACCAGGCCAAGATCACCTTGCCCGAGACCTGGCCGGTGGCGCTGGGCTATGGCCCGTGGGTTGAGGGGGTGTGGGTCAACTATCTCAGCAATGCCATCAAGTACGGCGGACAGCCGCCGCGCGTGGAACTGGGCGCGACGACGCAGGCGGACGGCACGGTGCGCTTCTGGGTGCGCGACAACGGCCCTGGTCTCACGCCCGAAGAGCAGGCCCGTTTGTTCACTCTCTTCACGCAACTCGACCAGGATCGCACCAAGGGGCACGGGTTGGGGCTGTCCATCGTGTGGCGTATCGTGAACAAACTCGACGGGCAGGTAGGGGTGGAGAGTGAAGTAGGTCGGGGGAGTGTCTTTAGTTTTACCCTGCCGGGTGTGGGCACTTGATGCTGGATGCTGGATACTGGATGCTGGATGTTAAGCATCGAATCGGAGAAAGAACCGTGAAAAACACAACAACAGAAAGAAAAACGGAAAGGATGTGCGCTTATGGCCACGACTGATGCTGCTCCCTCCTCCGACTTTATCCGAAATATCATCGTGGAGGACTTGAAGACGAATAAGTACGGCGGTCGAGTTCATACTCGATTCCCACCGGAGCCGAATGGCTACCTGCACATTGGACACGCCAAGGCCATCTGCATAGATTTCGGCATCGCCGAGGATTTCGGGGGGCTGTACAACTTGCGGTTCGACGATACGAACCCCGTAAAGGAGGAAGAAGAGTACGTCCGGTCCCAGATCGAGGACATTCGCTGGCTGGGATTTGACTGGGAGGATCGGCTGTTCTACACTTCGGACTACTTTGAGCAGCTCTACGAGTACGCCGTGCGGTTGATCAAAAAGGGCAAGGCATACGTTTGTGATCTGAGTCCAGATGAAATTCGGGAATATCGCGGTACCCTGACCGAGCCGGGCAAGGACAGCCCGCATCGTAACCGCTCGGTCGAGGAGAACCTCGACTTGTTCGAGCGCATGCGAGCCGGCGAGTTCCCCGACGGGTCACGCACACTCCGGGCGAAAATTGACATGGCGTCTCCCAACATCAATATGCGAGACCCCGTCATGTACCGCATTCTGCACGCAACACATCACCGCACGGGCGACGAGTGGTATATCTATCCGATGTACGATTGGGCCCACGGCCAAAGTGATTCTATCGAGGGCATTACACATTCGCTGTGTTCGTTGGAATACGAAGATCATCGTCCACTGTACGACTGGTTTCTTGATGAGTTGGACATCTACCATCCACGGCAGATCGAGTTCGCCCGCCTCAATCTCAGCTACACCGTGATGCACAAGCGAAAGCTTCTGAAATTGGTTGAGGGGGGACATGTCAGTGGATGGGACGACCCACGGATGCCCACACTATCGGGTTTGCGGAGACGTGGCTACACACCAGAGGCAATCCGGGATTTTTGTGACCGCATTGGAGTGGCGAAGAGTAATAGTATCGTAGACATCGCACTTCTTGAGCACTGCATCCGCAAGGATTTGAATCAACGCGCTCCGCGTGTGATGGCTGTGTTGCATCCTCTTCGGGTAGTCATTGACAACTATCCAGAAAACCAGGTGGAATGGTTGGATGCCGTGAATAATCCGGAGGATCCCGGTATGGGGTCGCGGAAGGTTCCTTTTTCCCGCGTGCTATACATCGAACGGGAAGATTTTCGGGAGCACCCACCGAGGAAATACTTCCGTTTGGTTCCCGGTCGTGAGGTACGACTCAAACACGCGTATCTTATCACGTGTGTGCGGGTGGTTAAGGATGAACAAACTGGCGAGGTGATCGAACTGCACTGTACCTATGATCCAGAGACGCGGGGAGGGGTGGCGCCATACGGACGCAAGGTCAGGGGAACGTTGCACTGGGTTTCGGCTGACCACGCGCTCGAAACCGAAGTCCGCCTGTACGATCATCTCTTCACAAAAGCGGATCCATACGATGTAGAGGGCGGCTCTGATTTCAAAGCCAATTTGAATCCGAACTCATTGCAGACATTGACGTCGTGCCGGGTTGAACCCAGTCTGGCGGGTGCAGCGCCGGGCAGCCGCTACCAGTTCATGAGGCAGGGCTATTTCTGCGTTGATCCCGATTCGTCCGCTGGCACACTCGTATTCAATCGGACGGTGTCGCTGCGTGATACCTGGGCCAAGATCGAGAAAGCACAGGGTAAGAATAAGAAGTAGGGAGTAGGGAGGAGAGAATGACGGTTCGCGTTCGTTTTGCTCCTAGCCCCACCGGCGAGCCGCACATCGGCAACGTGCGGACGGTGGTTTTTAACTGGTTATTTGCCCGTAAGATGGGCGGGAAGTTCATTCTGCGCATTGAGGATACCGACCGGACGCGGTACCAGCCGGAGTCGATCCCGGTTATTATGGAGGGGTTACGCTGGTTGGGGCTGGATTGGGACGAGGGATCAGGGCTGGAGGAGTTGCAGCGTTCGGGCGTGGACAACGCCGAGGAATATGCCGTCGGCGGGCCGTATGGAGCGTATATCCAGTCGGAGCGGCTGGGTCTGTACCGCTTGGTGGCCGAGGAGTTGATCGCTAAAGGTTGGGCCTACCGCTGCAACTGCACGCCAGAGCGCCTGGAACAGGTGCGAGAGTGCCAGCGGGCCCGCAAGCAGATGGTGATGTACGATCGCCACTGCCGTGACCTCCCACCGGATGCCATCTTCCCCGACGAGCCCCACGTCATCCGGCTCAAGGTTCCATTGACGGGCCAGACAGTCGTCCATGACGTCATCAGAGGGGACGTGGTCTTCGAGAACGCCGGCATAGACGATCAGATTCTCCTCAAGTCGGACGGCTTTCCCACCTACCACTTGGCGGTGGTGGTGGACGATCGTTACATGAAGATCACCCACATCATCCGCGGCGACGACTGGATCCCTTCTACCCCTAAGCGCATCCTGACCTACCAGGCGATGGGATGGGAGGTCCCCACTTATTGCCATGTTCCGCTGGTGACGATGCCCGGCGGCAAGAAACTGGCCAAGCGGGAGGGGGCCACCTCTATCACGGAGTTCCGTGACCAGGGGTACCTGCCGGAGGCGCTGTTCAACTTCCTGGCGCTCCTGGGCTGGGCCCCGGGGGAGGGAGAGGAGCAGGAGATATTTACTCGCGAAGAATTGGTCGAGCGCTTTGACCTGTTCCGTGTCAACAAAGCGCCTGCGGTCTTCTCCTACAAAAAACTGGATTGGATGAACGGCGTCTACATCCGGAATCTGCCAGAGGAGGAGTTGCTGGAGCGGCTGTTGCCCTTCTGGCAGAAAGCCAATCTGGTGCCCGATCCCTGCCCTGGGGAGATGCTGGCGACGCTACGGCGCATCGTGCCGCTGGTGCAGGAGCGGCTGAAGCGACTGGATGAGGTCGTTGAGTGGACGACGTTTCTGTTTGGGGAGGTCGAGACGCCTCCGGCGGAGAAACTGGTGGGGAAAAAAATGACGCCGGAGGATAGCCTGACGGCGTTGCGGCGGGCGCGAAGTCTGCTGGCGGAGGTGGAGCCTTTCGAGGCTGAGGCGATGGAGCCGCCGATGCGGGTGTTGGCAGACGAACTGGGGCTCAAGGCCGGGCAACTGTTCGGCAGCGTGCGCTGGGCAGTGACCGGGCAGAAGGTCGCGCCGCCGCTGTTCGGGTCGCTGGCGATCCTGGGGCGAGAGCGGGTGTTGGCGCGGTTGGACGCGGCAGAGGAGGCCCTGGCATCGCTGGTGTAGAGGCTTGCCAGACACGGCGGCCTGTGGTAGAATACGTAGCGCCCTGGGGGATCGTCTAATGGTAGGACAGTGGACTCTGAATCCATAAGTCCAGGTTCGAATCCTGGTCCCCCAGCCTGGCGCCCCACAAAGGGGCTGAAAACGGCCGATTTTAGGGACAACGCCCTCCAAGAGAGGGCGTTTTTGTGTTTTGGTCCCACCGGTGCACCACCGGCATAATGAACTAGTCACACTGACGATATCGGACACCCAATATAGGATTGGGAGCCCTGTGTCTCGCTTGTGGGCGTGGCAACATGGGCTCTCTCTGCTAGCCCCTCTCCGTTCATATCGTTGTCAAGAAGAACTTGACATCAAGTTCGACCTGCAGCATAATAGCGGGTGCCACACAACCCCAAGAAGTGAAACTATGGAAGAGACGCATCCTGAAGTGGCGACCCTCAGAGCAGAATTCCCTGATCCTACTTGCTATGTTATAATGTCCGGGAGATACAAAGGGAAAATCCTGTGCCTCGGTAGATCGCGAATCTTGTGTGGGTGAGAGTTGGACGTGCTGCGGCGGATGCGGGACTTGATGGCCGGAATCGAGTTTTCCGGGCCGTAGGCGACGGAGCAGCCGACGCGGGGTCCGGCCAATAGGCCGAATCTGAGCGCTGAGTGGCTGTTGGGCATTGTGCGCAGAGTAGCCTCGCTAGGGAGAAACTCAATGGAGCTAGGCCAAGTTCTCGAACAACGACCGGCGGTAACGCCTCAACTGATTATGGCCAATACGCTCCTGCGGCTCACGTCAACGGAGTTAGAGCAAGCTATCGCCCAGGAATTGGCCGAGAATCCGGTTCTAGAGTTGGTCGAGGTGCGCCGTTGTCCCAGATGCGGCCTGGCTGTGTCCGATGGCTACTGCCCTTCGTGTGGTAGGCCTGGCTTTCACGCCGAAAAGGAAGGGCCTGCCTATCGGGAATACGAATACAGTGCGGACAGCACTTCGTTCTTAGACTACAATGTCGCTGACGAAACGGATGATGGCATATCACAACTGGCCTCAAGTACAACTTTATCTGACTACCTATTGCGCCAAGCGCGCTTGATTCTCCCCCCTCAGGACTTGCCAATAGCCGCCTGCTTGATAGGGAGTCTGGACGACCACGGTTTCCTGCGCTGCGAGATTGACGAAGTGACGTCTCTTTTCGGGGTAGATCGAACTCGCGTCGAGAATGTCGTCTCCGCCATACAAGGCCTCGATCCTGTGGGCATCGCTGCCAGGGGTGCTCGAGAGTGTCTGCTGATTCAGCTTGAATACCTGTGCCGTGAGGGGATCAAGCAGCCGCTGGCCAAAGCGCTTATCAGCGATCACTGGGAGGCGCTGGGCAAACAGTCGTTCGCAAAGATAGCCAAGACTATGGGGACGACCGTTGGCGAAGTCCAAGCAGCCTTACAATTCATCAAGGACAACCTCAACCCATTTCCGGCCCACGCCTATTGGGCTGACCTTCATGAATCGCCACCTCAAAGGACAGTAACCTATCCCAGACCTGATATCATAATCAGGAATAACCCTGATTCTCCTGACGAAGGGTACGAAATCGAGCTACCTGGAGCGCGGGCATATAGGTTACGTATCAGCGTCTCATATCTCAAGGCGTTGGAGTGCCTTGAGGCGAATAAGACCTCATCAACTGAACATGGCTGGGAGCAATGGGAAGCATTTTATGCTAGAGCATGGCTGTTCATCAACAGCGTCGAACAGCGCTGGCGGACGCTCTACCAGTTGGCTCTCCATCTCGTCGACTATCAGCGAGATTTCCTGGCTCGTGGCGACAAATACCTGAAACCTCTTACCCGTGCTAAACTGGCTGACATGATAGGCGTGCACGAATCAACCGTCAGCCGAGCGGTAGCCAGCAAATACGTTCAATTGCCCTGTGGTAGAATAGTTCCCCTGGTCAGATTCTTTGACAGCTCTACCCCGGTCAAAGAGATCATCAAGGAGCTGATCGCCCAAGAAAGCGAGCCTCTAAGCGACAGAGAGTTAGCGGAAAGATTGGTGCAGCGCGGCTATCACATCGCCCGGCGAACGGTGACCAAGTACCGCAACGCCCTGAATATATTGCCATCCCCGGTGCGTTGACGTCAAGAGGGATGGACACAACTTTCTACATCAGATTATTCGTGAGGGCTGGGAGGCCTGCAAATGGCTGCTACCGTTTTGATCATTGACGACGATAAGATGATACGCTCCTATCTGAATAGCATCCTTAGTGAAGACGGCTACGAGGTACTATTGGCTGCCACAGGCGTAGAGGGGGAAGCCTTACTGGAGGAAAAACCCGTAGACATAGTGCTTCTCGATCTTAAGTTACCGGACGAGGATGGCATCTCCGTCTTGCGGAGGATAGAGCGAGAGGAGCCCAATGTGCAAGTCATAGTCCTAACCGCCTTCGGCGCGGTAGAAAGTGCGGTGGAGGCTATGAGATTGGGGGCCTATGACTACATAGACAAGCCGTCTGATGTGTCGAAACTCAAGTTGATTATCAAAAGGGCCCTGAAAGAGTTGACCATGCGGCGCGAGATAGAGCGTCTGCGCCAGAAGCCCGGAGGATATGTCCATGGCTGGATCATAGGTGAGACTAAGGAAATGCGCCGCCTGGCTCAGTTGGCGGCCAAAGTAGCCCAGGGTAATGCAACTGTCCTACTTCAAGGGGAAAGCGGTACCGGTAAAGAAGTCGTGGCTAATGCCATCCACCAACAGAGTCCACGAGCGGATAAGCCCTTCGTGGTCATCAACTGCGCAGCCATCCCCGATGCCCTCTTGGAGAGTGAATTGTTTGGCTTTGAGGCCGGTGCCTTCACCAGTGCCAAGCGCCGGAAGAAGGGGCTCTTGGAGATGGCCGATGGGGGCACGCTGCTTCTCGACGAGATCGGCGAGATGAAGCTGCAAATGCAGACCAAGATCCTGCGCGTCTTGGAGACGAAAACCCTGCGCCGCGTCGGTGGGACGACCGTCATCAAGATCGACGTGCGGCTTATCGCTGCCACCAATCGAGATCTGCGAGCCGCCGTTCAAGACGGGACCTTTCGGGAGGACCTCTATTACCGCCTCGGCGTGGTGGTGATAGACCTGCCGCCCTTGCGCGAACGCAGGCAAGACCTGGAACTCTTTGTCGCTACTTTTGTTGACGAGTTCAATCGGACGATGGGCAAAAGCGTCGTGGGCGTTTCCAGCGAAGCTCTACAGTTGATGAGGCGCTACCACTGGCCAGGCAATATCCGCGAACTGAGGAATGTCATTGAGCGAGCAATGGTGCTCTGTGATGAACAGGAGATACAGCCGACTCATCTTCCCGCTGAGCTCAGCGATGGGATCGTTTCCCTGAATGGTCTAGGGCCATCGGGATTGCGCGCTGACCTCCCCCCCGACGGGGTGAATCTCGAGGACTTGGTGTCCCAATTGGAACAGCATCTAATCGAGGATGCTCTAGCCAGGACTGGCGGTAACCAAATCGAGGCAGCTGAACTGCTCTCCATCTCGCGGGATCAGTTGCGTTACCGTCTACAGAAATATAGACTGTCTTGACCAGGTAGCGAGATGGATGTCTTAGTTGTGGAATTTTCCCCACGGGTGGGGAAAATTCCACTCTTTTTGTCTGGCTTACCACGGTTCACAGCAGGTGAACCGTGGGCAAAGCCTTTCTGGTACCCCGTGGCTGATGCTTGATTACAAAACTTGTGATTCGGTCATCTGTCATAACTTAACGAAATGGTGTCTGTCAGTTGTCAAAATGGCGTCAAGCGGGCAGCGAAACGGCCTGTTTTCGTGCCCGGGATGAATCTGGACACTCGATTTGGTCTGAAATTCAGGTCTGGCTGGCAAGATTTGCCCTGAATCGCAGGAAAACCGCTCCTTGGAAACCCAAAATGGCCTTAAGTTATGAGGCATGGATTCGGTGTTCTTTCACGTGGCCAACGTTGACTTTCTATGTTGACTTTCTTAGGAGGATGCATCCCTTCCTCCCGAACCAACGCGATGTTGGCACGTTTCTTGCGACTCAAGTAAAGTGAACCTGGATTCATATAAAGACAAACCCTTGACTAACAGTGTCTCTTGGACTGAATTCGATGCCAACATCCAGAGTCTTTGTCTGTTCTGTTCATTGTCTGTTCCTGTTCAAAGGAATAGGCCAATGAAGGACAGAGGTGGCGGCTTTACGCTACTTGAAGGAAGGACCTCAGTATGGAATCTGTAATTTGGAAGCCGTGGTCGTGGCTGGTCTTCCCTGCACTGGAGGCCTGGGAGTATGTCCTCCTGGTGTTCTATGCACTGCTGGCCTTGGTGCTCCTCATCTGCTTCCGCCGGGATTTCACCAGACTAACCCGGCATCGTCTTCTCCTGTTTGCAGGCTTGCTGGCAGCTCCGCTGCTCGTCAACCACTTGCTGGTGCTGAGTTTTTCTGCGCCCAATCTTCTGCCTCCCCCAAATGTTCCTGTCAAACCCCCTCAGCCGCTTGTGCCACTGCTGGGAGCTCTGCCGATTCTTGCTGCTGGCGCGTGGCTCGGCGCCGGGCCAGCGTTGTTGGTGGGATTGGTCAGCGGCATCTTGCGTGCCGATACGACAATCTGCGGTATCGCTGAGCCATTTCATCTCGCCTTCTTTGGTTTCTTGATTGGACTCCTTCTGCGCCAAGACTACCGTGGAAGATTGCCACTTATCGCACGCCAGCCTCTCGTCGCGGCCATGGTGATGACTCCGTTCGCAATGCTACTGTTGCTACTCTCGGTCTTCGCGCATGTGGCCGCTTCGGGTTTGTCAGGGTTCGATTACGCGGTGACGCTGACGAAGGCCTACTTCGGCCCTGCAGTGGTGGAAAGCCTGGCAGCGGCAATTGTTGTCCAGACTCTCTACCTGTTCTTCCCACGTCTCCGTCCTATCCGCGTGGCGCGCCGATCTCCTCCCTACATCCGCAGCGTGAATCGCAGACTGCTTTTCCTGTTTGTGCCTCTGATATTGATTATGACCTGCGTGCTGGTTTACGCTGTGACAGTGACAACTCTCCGTATGGCGACATTGGAAGTGGTGAATGAGATGACACAGGATGCTATCAGCGCCGCCGAAGAGATCCCCTATTTCATCTACACCGGCCAGGGGCTGCTGACGGAGTTCGCCAATGATGAGCGGTTGTGGCACGGTGATCCGCTCACGTTGGAAGCCCGCCTACGCAGCGATGTCCAAACTATGGCCTTTTTCGATCAGTTGATGTTGTTTGACCCGGATGGCCAGCTCCTGGTGATGTATCCTCCGGCGCCAACGGGTGACCCGGAACTGACAGCCCAGGAGGAGATGCTTTTGCAGCGAGTGCTTGAGCATGGGGCGACCCAGATCAGTTCCGCACACCGCTCACATCGAGGTGGACCCCTCTTGTCGTTTCTGGCACCGGTGGGGCCGACGGGGAACGGCACGCGCTTCAAGGCGCTGCTTGGACGCACCCATCTCGATGTCAATCCCATGATCAACCGCATACTGACCAGTCTGCAGTGGACTGGCGGCCAGGGTGAGGGATTCATAGTGGATTCAGAAGGGCGCATTGTCTCTCACTCAGATTCCAGCATGCTCCTTACTGAATGGCGATTGGATGAGGACCGTCCCCGCATCGCCACAGTGCCGCGCGGTCAGGCTTATGAGAGTCTCGATCCCGTACGCAACACGCGCCAGTGGATCTATTACTTGCCGGTAGAGGGGTGCCGCTGGGCAGTTGTGATCCGTCTTCCCTACGCAGTCGTGCTGAAGCAGGCCCAGGAGGTTGCCACCCCGCTGCTTCTCCTTCAGCTTCTTTTCGGGAGCGGATTGGTGGTCGTCATGTCCGTGGTCATCGGTTTTGTGACACGTCCGCTCAAGCAGTTGGCCGGCGCCGCCGATCGCATCGCCGGGGGAGATCTCACACAGCCGGTGCAAGTGAGCGGCGAAGACGAAGTAGGACGGGTAGGGGATGCTTTTGAGGACATGCGTGTACGGTTAAAAGACCGTATGGAGGACATCTCACTGCTGCTTGCGATCAGCCAGGCGGTCTCGGCGACGCTGGAGTTGTCCAGGGGAGTGCCGTTTGTTCTTGAGGGGGCGTTAAGGGCGACCAGGGCTCAGGTAGCCCGCATTGTTCTCCTTACGGCCGGCGGCGAACCGCAAATGGTAATGTCAAGGGGAGAGCCGAGTGAGGGATTGGAGGCGCTAGATCGGTCATTGGCTGCAGCAGCCAATGACCGGCAACGTCCCGTGATCGTGGAGAACCTGGCTCGGGCCAGAACACTGGCCGATCCCGAGACACTCAACGGGCCGATCAAAGCCGTCATTGCGCTGCCTGTGCGTACGAAAGACCAGACATTGG
>Ga0315532_1002104_pt1 | contig 14013 bp, 11 predicted proteins | sample SalMarWE160370MG_FD_203082 | JGI IMG/M metagenome (GOLD analysis project Ga0315532, IMG submission 203082) | Salt marsh sediment microbial communities from the Plum Island Ecosystem LTER, Massachusetts, United States - Salt Marsh Sediment WE1603-70 ... | reverse complement strand
ATTATTGACCACCTGAAGCACAAATCCACTGACTACCTCTGCTTTGTTGGCGTTATTTTCTTCCTGGTTGCCCTGATTATATCCTGTCTAATTTCCCCAGGCAGGTTTTACCTGGTTGCCCTGATTATCGCTTTGCTTGTCCCGCTGGTCTTGAGCGGCGTCTCCCGACTTATGACGGGTAAGAAGATAAAGCCAGCCTATTACCCACTGACCCTGGTTGGACTTGGGCTAGCCGGGCTGGGCTTATTTTACCTCATTAACCCCACTCTTCTCAGCTCAATGCTAAATACATTCGGCATCTTTTTTCCGAGGGGTACTCAGCTTGCCACCATAGAAGCGCAGCCACTCCTTTTCCCCAACGGTAACTTCTCACTTTCGGTTGCCTGGGGTAACTTCACCACCGGCTTTTTCTTTAGCTTCATCAGCCTCGGCATCCTGGTCTACCTCGTTGTTAAACGAGGTAATGCCGAAAAAAGTCTTCTGCTGGTGTGGAGCCTGGTAATACTGTTAGCTACTCTCGGGCAGCGCCGCTTTGCCTATTACTTTGCGGTCAATGTGGCTCTGCTTACCGGCTACCTGTCGTGGAGAGTCCTCGAGCTGGCTGGTTTCAAGGAATTGACCGCCAAGGCTGTAAAAACACTGGAAAAAGTAAAAAGGGGGAAAGCCAAGCCGAAAAACGGTGGCTTCTACATCACTATCAGTCAAGTAAATATGGCTTTAGCCGTGCTCATTGTCTTCCTTGTTGTTTTCGCCCCCATCGTTCTCTTCCCCAATCCCAAGACTGCACCGGCAATCACTACGGCCAGTCAGGTACGCTTTGCCCCCAGTGACGCCTGGGTTAGCTCCCTCTCCTGGCTGAAGGAAAACACTCCCGACCCCTTTGGCAATCCTGATTTCTATTATCACCTGGAGACAAGCCGCAAATACAGTTCCCTGTCTGGGTTGATGGGAAGTTTCCCAAACCCCTCTGGTGACCCGGATTTCTATTACCACCTGGAGCAGAGCTATCCCTACCCTGAATCTGCCTACGGTGTAATGGCCTGGTGGGATTATGGTTACTGGATTACCCGCATTGCCCACCGCATACCGAATGCCAATCCCAGTCAAGGCACTCGGGCGGTGACCAGTGTAGCTAGCTTCTTTACCGCACAGGATGAAAACTCAGCCAACGAAATAACACAAGAATCGGGCTCGTCATACATAATTGTTGATTTCGAGACAGCCACCAGCAAATTCTGGGCGATTGTTCTCTGGGCAGGAAAGGACCAGGCCGAATTTTTTGATATCTACTACCTGCCACAGGAAACCGAACTGGTGCCGTATTTGCTTTATTATCCTGAATACTACCGCTCATTATCTAGCCGGTTGTACAACTTTGACGGCAAGGCAGTAACCCCTGAAAGCACAGTGGTGATTTCCCACGAGGAAATGGTGAGCCAGGAAGGTATACTTCTTAAGGTAATCGACAGCGCAGAACAATTCACCAGCTACGAAGAGGCAGAAGCCTATCTTTTAAGCCGGGAGTCAGGCAATTATAAAATAGTGGGCGCTAACCAATTTATCAGCCCAGTACCGCTAGAAGCACTGGAACACTACCAGCTGATTCATAGCTCCGACGAAGCCGTAAGGTATTCCGAAACAGGTGTGGTGCCAGCAGTAAAAATCTTTGAATACATAGACTAAGTCCTTAGGTATAAACGGTTACCACCGATGCCTGTTTAGTATTGTGTTCATCAAAGAAGATAACCACCAGGTTCCTATGCCTAGGCAGGTTCATATCGCTCCCAGTGATGGCCATTACTCAGGCGCGGCGTAGGGAGGAGTCATAGCGTATTTCTGCGTGTCCAAGGCAGTGGTTGCCTCAGCATAACGCGCGATGCCAAAATCGGCCAGACACCACTGCCCTTTAAGCAAAAGGACGTTCTCTGGCTTCAGATCCCGATGCACAATACGATCGGCAATTGCCACCAAAGCCTCGGCTATGTCGCTGAGTACCCCAATGGCATCATCCATGCTTTTCAAGATGCTCCCGTAGCGACCTCTCCACTCTGGGCATCACCATAACCCAGAAGTCACTCCATTCGCCCCGGTCAAGGACTGCACAAATGTGGCTTTCGTGCAATGTTGAATGATTTGGACTATGGAAAATTCACCTCGATACCTTCCCAGGCGTCGAGTTCTTCGCGAGCCGGGTCGATCGCTATTCGGCACGGAACGTCGAATAGCATAGTTGCGCGGTTGTCAACAGTATAAGACTCCCATTTCGGAATCCCCGGGTGATTGGGGTCTCCGCTGCGCGCGAAGGCGACCCACGCCTCGCTCATCGCTTCGGCCAGCTCGTATTTGTCTGGACGACCGCCGGTTATGGGCATATCGTCGACATTGTCGAACACGAACGCAATCTCGAGAGCATGGCATGCCTTGAAGAGGTCCCCAAGGTAATCGGTTCCCCAGGTGAACAGGTACATATAGACTGGAGCGGTGCCACCCGCTGTCTTGCGTTCCGCTAGTAGGATGGACGCCCGCCGGAATCCTTCACTGGTAACCCCGATTAACAGGTCCCAGGGCGAGGCATTGGGCCGTGTCCTCTTATAGACACTAAGCACACCGTCCAGCCTATCGCCGAGCAAAGGTGCCAGGCGTTCGCGCAACTCTGACTCTGTAAGCCTGCGGCGCCGGGGGTCAGCAGCCAGGAAGAGTGCAGATTCGTCCCGATTGCAACCGATTATGAGCGGTACATCCGCCGCTGTTGGTGCAGCTACAGGATAGAATGGATGGGCGGGGAGGTAATGACCGTCCACTACTGGGGCAAACCGCATTATGGCTCCAGTAGGCACACCCATCATACCGATGCGCGGCTGTTCCGGCAATCCGTTCACTGCATCCAGCAGTTGTTGTGCCGGTAGTGCCTGGAGCTTCTCAATCTGGTCTGCCTTGATATCCAGCTTAGCCAGTAGACGCTCGGCGAAGTCCGTAGCATCCTTGGCCTCTGCACCACGTAGTCCTGGGCCGCTCTCTATGACAGCGCGATGAAATAGGCCCTTTGCTGAAGGCAATGCCAGCATCGTGCTAACCTTACTGCCACCACCGGACTCACCGAAGATGGTCACGTTATTGGCATCGCCGCCGAAGGCTTTGATATTGTCCCGTATCCACTCAAGGGCCAGCACCGCATCCAGCATTCCGGCCACACCAGAACCGGCGAATGCCTCACCGGCGACATCCGCCAGATGTAAATAGCCGAAGACGTTCAGCCGATGGTTAATTGTCACTACGACCAAATTACCACGTTTGGCAAGCGCAGCGCCGTTATACCCCACCTCCGAACCGGCACCTTGCGCATAGCCGCGACCATGCAGCCACATCATGACGGGGCGTCTCCCCCCGTCCCCTATACCTGGCGTCCATACATTCAGTACCAGGCAGTCTTCACTCTGAGGCAGGTGTCTCCTGAGCCCCATGATGCGTTCGTCAACCACAGCCTCATCACAGTCAACCAGAGCTCCCGATTGTGGGCAGATTGGTCCGAAGTCAGCGGTGTAACGCATACCTGTCCACGGCTCAACCGGGAGCGGTGGCAGGAAACGACGTTTGCCGCCGGTCGGAGCACCGTATGGGACGCCTTTGAAGGTGAAAACCTTCCGCTCCATAGTGCCACAGACTTTACCAACGGTTGTTTCTACTATAACTTCGCTCACGACCTGCTCCTTTCCATTAGTATATTAATGTTTGATACGTTCGATATCGCCACCATTGTCTAGCTTTTACTCAACCTCTGTCAAGATATTCCCCAGGAACAAGAATAGGCTGAGTTCAGCGTCAACAAGGACATATACCGGCGCGATGCCAAAACTGAAACTTGACAACTTGACCTAACTTATGGTTTAATAATTAGTAAGAAGCTACATACTACCACTCGAATTTTGCTTCGGAGGTGGATTATGAGGCTTCACGCAATACTGGGAGTATGGCAGGTTGACAGTTGAAGCCCTGCTTGACAGCAGGGCAACCGGAACTCGAACTTGGCTCGGTAGAGTAAGTTAGAGGCCGGTCTTATAGAGGAGAGGCCTGCTGCGGTAGTGAATACCGCAAGTGAGTTGGGTTCGAGACAGACTAGACTAGATCAGCCAGTGGAGAGCACTTTATGTAGTGCTCTCCACTTTTTTCTGAAGCATGATTGAATTGAGCATTATAAAGCCGCTTCAAACTTGACAGCCACAGAGCAGGAGTTTTATCATCACCGGAGGATAAACTCAGATGTACACGCCTTTGCTCAATGAATTCCTGTTAAGCAGTGATACCTTCCAGGTGTATGAAGGTAACCAACTAATCTTTTCCTCAACTAAAGATAGGTTACTCCCCTTACTTGAATACATTGATAGGTCTGCTCCCCATCACCAGCAGGTGATAATACTGGATAAAATAATGGGTAACGCTGCCGCTTTACTATCTGTCGAGGCTGGTTGCCGGGAGGTTTACAGCCCATTAGGCAGCCAACTTGCCGTCAAGACACTGGACAAATATGGCATTAAATATCAACTCACCGAAATTGTCCCCTATACTCAAAAACCCAACGGGGAAGACGTGTGTCCTATGGAGAAATTATCAATAGATAAAGAGCCTGAAGAATTCCACGAAGCAATTAGAAGTATTATCAAATAGAAGAGAGAAAAGGTGCCCCTACCACCTTCCTATTAGAGAAATGCTAGCCGAGCGGGTCAACCAGTATCAGGAAGAGAAGAGGAAATACCAAGAACGGGCTACTACCCGGTAAACCTGACAAATACCGCTTGAATTTCGAAAGGGGGGGATGATGCAAAAGATTACCGATAATGTTTATGCCGAAACCGGGTTTCGAGGGTGTAATCCTGGCTTTGTGGTCACCAAGGAAGGAGTGGTGATGATTGATACTCCTCAGATGCCGGCAGACGCAATAGGGTGGCGAGATGAGATTGCCAAACACGGCCCGGTTCGCTACCTGATAAACACCGAGCCCCACGGCGACCACTTCACCGGGAACTACTTCTTTGAGGGCACGGTGATAGCTCATGAGGGCACCAGAGAGGTAATCTTGGCCGCTTCAGTGGAAGAGTTCACAGAGCGCATCAAGCAGGCAGCCCCTGAGAGCCTTCCCCTTATTAAAGGGTTCAGCTATCGCCCACCTACCATTACCCTTTCCCAGCGGCTGACCCTCTACCTAGGCGAGCACACTTTCCAGCTCATTAATCACCCTGGGCACACTCCCTACCAGGTGGCAGTTTATATCCCCGAGGAGAGGGTAGCCTTCACCTCGGATAACATATTTCATAAAGTACAGGCTTTCCTTCACCAAGCTCTCCCCTACGAGTGGCTGGATTCGCTGAAGCGACTTCAGGAACTTGAGGCTGATGTGCTGGTGCCCGGACATGGCAGCCTCTGCGACCGAAGTTACATCCCGGAGATGAGCTCCTTTATTCAGGCCTGGATAGATGCCGTTACTGCTGCCATTAACCAAGGGATGAGCCTGGAGGAAGCCCAAGATAAAATTTCTTTCCTTGACCGCTACCCCATGGAGTCAGGCGTTGAGTTCATGGCACAGGAGTTACAGCGCTGGAACGTAGCACGCCTGTATCAGGTGCTGAAAAAGTAGTGGAATTCAATCTTCCTTTCCTTTTTCAGTTCCGCCCGCTTTTTTCCTCCCCTGCCACCAATTTTTGAGCCGGGTTATAATCTGTTTCTCATATCCCTGGTCACTGGGAGAGTAATACTGTTTGCCCTGGAGTGAATCGGGCAAGTTTTGTTGCTCAACAAAGTGCTCGGGGTAGTCATAAGCATACTTATATCCCTCTCCATAACCCATCTCTTTCATCAATGGTGTCACCGGATTGCGCAGGTGTAGCGGCACTGAGTCGTCATAACTCTGTTTAATTTCCTTCTGAACTCGAGAGTATGCCTCGTAGAGAGAGTTACTCTTAGGAGCTGTAGCCAGGTAGACCGCTGCCTCAGCTAAAGCCAGATTGCCCTCAGGCATGCCAATGAAGTGGACTGCTTGCTGAGCCGCCATAGCTATCACTAATGCCTGAGGGTCAGCCATACCTACATCCTCTGAGGCAAAGCGAACCAAACGGCGGGCAACGTAGAGAGGGTCCTCTCCCGCCTCCAGCATTCTTGCCAGCCAGTATAAAGCGGCATCCGGGTCTGAGCCTCGCATCGACTTGTGAAGGGCTGAGATGAGGTCATAGTGCTGTTCTCCTCCCTTGTCGTAACGCAAAGCTGGGTGCTGGACGGCATCTTCAATGGTAGGTAGTGAAATACGGCGCTTCCCATGAGTATCGGGCGGCGTAGTCAAGGTTGCCATCTCCAGTGCATTAAGGGCAATACGAGCATCACCCTTCGACATCATGATAAGATGGCTCAAGGCATCAGGGGATAGCTCTACATTCAGTGCCCCAAGACCATTAAGCCCATCCCTTAGCGCTCTCAGGATTATGACACGAATTTCATCCTCGATAAGGGAGTTCAAGGTGAGAACCTGGCACCGAGAGAGGAGAGGGGAGGTAACCTCAAAGGAGGGGTTTTCCGTAGTAGCGCCAATAAGGGTGGCGGTGCCATCCTCGACGAAGGGTAGAATTGCATCCTGCTGAGCCTTATTAAAGCGATGAATCTCGTCTATGAAGAGGATAGTTTTCTGCTGGTAAATTTTGCGACGTTCCTGGGCCTCCTCTATTATTCGGCGCAAGTCAGCCACACCAGCACTGACGGCGCTCACCGGACTGAAGTGTGAATCGGTGGTATTGGCAATGACATAAGCCAGGGTAGTTTTACCACTGCCCGGTGGACCCCACAGAACGATTGATGGTATCCGACCGGCTTCAATAGCCTTCCTCAACACCCGCCCTTTGCCTATCAGGTGCCCCTGCCCAACAAAGGCGTCAAAGCTGGTCGGTCTCATTCGAATTGCCAGTGGTGCCTCCTGCTTTTTTTGCTCCTCAAATTGACGCTCAAACATATCCATAGGGCACCTCCTTTTAATCATAAGGAGTGTATTCTATACTTACCTCCTCCGAGAGAAAGCTTTCAAAACCATCTATATTAAAGGCGCTGACTCTATAATAATAGATAGTCGACGGATACCCCCAAGTAATACTAAGGTCTTCATCTACATATGAGGTTTCTGAGGTAGTAGCAATTACAACATATTCTGTCTTTTCAGCGTTTTTTTCAGCATCTATTTCATCAACTCTTTCATAACTCCTATAGACAAGGTAACCATCTAAATCAGGTGCCGCCTGATGCTCCCAAGAAAGAAACAACCTATCGCCATACTTTTCATTAGCCGGGTCGTATTCCTCTCCGACCACTACTAATCCGGTGGGAGCGCCCGGTATTTCAGCCTGTCGGATGCACCCACCAAGGCAGGTGAACCCAGCAATTAGTAAAATCAGTCCAATTCCAATTTTCTTTGCCATTCCCGCTTACCCACTTTCCTGTCTACGCCAATACGGGACCCCTTATTCCGGAACCATCTCCCTTTTCGGCTTCATCCCGAATAAAAATCGCGTCACGTTAGAATAGGTCTTTTATTCTATCATAGATGCCCCTTGAGCGTCTGGCTATCTTGCCAACAATCATCAGATTGTCCTTATCAAAAACGGCGTAGATTATTCGCCAGTCCCCCACTCGGATTCTATATATAGCATATATATGCCAAGCTGCTCAAACATATCCATAATGCATCATCCTTAATTTGCTGTAAATCCTCTATTTTATCTACCTCACCCCTTTTGGTTTCTATAATCCTATCCCCTTTATCCCCTTCCCCTTAATAAGGGGAAGGGGAAATAGTTTTATAAGAGGGACTTCGTCCCTCTTGGACTCCCTATCATTATAGGGGCTTCGCCCCTCTCTTACCTATACTCCCCCTTCCCTTAATAAAATAACAAGGGAAGGGGGCTAGGGGGATAGGTTTCTAAAAATCCCCATATAACACAGGCTTTGCTCTTTAAAACTACTCCCAAGACGCTAATCACTTATACCTCTTCACCTCGAAGCGGTAGAGCTTTATCGGCTCATCGGGGGCTATGTCTGCCTTCTGGCGGCAGATATCAATCTGATAGTCAATACTATCTACTCCTTCAAGGTCAGGCAGGAGCAAGCCCCGTCTGAACCCCGCCTCCACGATAACCCCATACTTCTTGGGGTCTAGCTGCTCCTGGCTCTCTATAGGCTCAGGATGAGTGAGGACATCCACGCTGTAGGTAAGGTCTTTAAACTCCTTGGGGGTAATGGGCGGGAAGCGGGGGTCCCTGGTAGCCGAACTGATAGCATTGGTGATGGTTTCCTCAGCTACATTCTCCATGACCGGCTCAAAGGTGCCGATGCAACCTCGCAATTCATCAAACTTATGGATAGAAACAAAGACGCCTGCTCTCTCCCTCATCTCAGGGGTAAGCTCTTTTGGTTCCGGGGGCTTGCCTTCCTTAACATAGGTCTCTACGGCTTCCCTGGCTAATCTCACCAGCGGGGACATTCCCGTTATTATTACCCCGGCATAGCCCACCACAGCGGAATAATCACCGGTGGTATCACCGCTGGTCTGGTATCTGACCAGTTCTGCTCCAGTTGCACCTAGTTCCCTGGCGGCAGAGATAAGGCTGACCGCTGGTGCATAGCCACACATCGATATATCTAATTCCTGGACTCGCTTTAACAGTTCATCCTCATTCAAATCCAGCATGGCTTCTATAGCCTGAGTATCCTTCCGCCGAGCCGACTCCTGTGACTCATAGTGGGTCATATCACTTGAGGCTATAATTACCACCTCTTTATTTAACTCCTTAATAGCTTTGGCGAGCCCCCGGCCGATTTCCTTATAAACGGCACCACCAGCGTAGGCGAGGACGATAGGCACGAGCTTAATGTCTGGCTTGAAATATTGTAAAAATGGGAGCTGAACCTCAATAGAGTGCTCATTTTGATGGGCTACATTGTCTTCTTGCAAGTAACCAGATGCGGCTAGAATCTGCTTGCCCAGTTCCGCGTCAATCTCCACCTCTCCCAGGGGCGTTTTCCACGTGCCCTCGGTCATAATACTAAGCGGTTTGCCACTCCCGGTGTGATTGGGACCCATAATGATAAAGGTGTCCTTAAATTTGATTCTGGAGATGGTAGCCCCGGCTACCGGTCCCGAGTAGGGATACCCGGCATGAGGTGAAAGCAGACCGATTACCTCTTCTTTCACCGCCTTCTTATCAACCATCCCTTCAATCATCGACCTAAGCTGGTCAGGTGTTCCTGGATAGAATTGCCCGGCGACGACTGGATTCCTCATCATCATATCCCCCTTTAGCTGGTCGTCCTGAAATTGAGTTCTGCCCCGCAGAAGCGGCACCTTGAGCCTTCCAGCCCTACTATCTTAGTTTGATAACCAAACCTTTCCACGATAAGCCTACCACAGGAGTAGCACGTGGTGTTCTCGCTCTTGTGCCCGGGAACATTACCAGCATAGACAAACTTAAGACCAGCTCTTTTCCCGATGTCATAGGCGTGCTCCAAGGTGGATACAGGGGTTGGGGGTAAGTGCATCAGATGGTGATGGGGGTAGAACCTGGTTACATGCCACGGCGTTAGCTCACCAAGCTCATCCCGTATCCAGTTGGCAATACCCTCAAGTTGCTGGTCGTCATCATTCATGGTAGGGATGATGTTGGTCACCACCTCAACGTGCATATTCCACCTAGCTTTAGCCCGCTTGGCAACCTCAAGTATCTCTCGCCAACGAGGCACCCTGGCTAGCTCACGATAAAAGGAATCAGAGAAGCCCTTAATATCAACGCGCCAGGCATCCAGGTAAGGTCCAATAGTATCCAGTGCCTCGGGAGACAGGTAGCCATTGGTCACATAGACAGTATATAGGTTATTCTCCTTAGCCAGCTTGGCTGAGTCAAGGGTATATTCAAACCAGATACTGGGCTCATTGTATGTCCAGGCAATGCCCTGGCACTGGTGGCGTTTGGCCAGTTCTATAGACGTTTGGGGTTGCATTTCCTGACAGCCACGCTGTATTGCCCTGCTATCAGCGGAGGAAATCTCCCAGTTCTGGCAGTGTTTACAATGAAAGTTACAACCCAGGGTACCCAGGGAGAAAGCCAGGCTACCAGGGAAAAAGTGAAATAATGGCTTCTTTTCGATAGGGTCGGCAGCCACCGACGAGACTACGGCGTAGTTCAGATTATACAGAGTCCCGCCCTTATTCTGATACATGCCGCAGACGCCAAACTTATCCGGACCTATTTTGCAATACCACTGGCAAATACGGCAGCGAACCCTGGAATTCGGCAGTTTTTCGTAGAGCATCGCCTCATGCATGGCTAGCCTCTTGACCTAATTATAGCACTCAACCGCTGTCAATTATAGCCCTTAGATTGATATTTGTTGTCACCCTCACCCCCTGTATCCCCCTCTCCCTCAAGGGAGAGGGGGAATGATATTAAAAAAGAGGGGTTGACGCCCCTCTTAAACACCCCCATTAATACCTAATATTACTAAAGTGGGGATAATATCGAATAGGGGGGCTGATGCCCCTCTTAAACACCCTTGTACATGCGGAATGTGGTTATGACTTGAGGAGAGGAAGGGATATTCGTCTACAGCTTCTCAGCCCACTCCACGGCGTTTCGGAAAATCTGGAAGCCGTCGCCATACTCCCTGGCTCCTTGCCTTGTCCATTGTGGGTGCTGGGTGCCCTGAACATGACGCTCAGGGTGCGGCATCAAGCCGAAAATACGCCCTGAGCTATCACAGATGCCGGCAACGTTACCAGCCGAACCATTGGGGTTATAGGGATAGCCAGCGCTTATATCTCCCTGTTCATCGGTATAGAACAAGACTACGTTCGGCTCTGACAGGGCTCCGGTAAGAACGACGAGCTTACCTTCGGCATGAGCAACCGGAAGATACAGACTCTCAATTCCCCGGGTGAATACGCAGGGACTTGGCTTATTCACACCCAGATATACCCATCGGCACTCAAACTTACCTGAATCATTAGTCGCCAGGGTCAATAGTGACGAACCACCTTTCGACAGCTCCGGTAGAAAACCAGCTTTCACCAGCGCCCGAAAGCCGTTGCAAATTCCCAGAATCAGCTTCCCATCTTCAATAAACCTCAGCATGTCCTCGCCAAGCTTTAGCCTTAGCTCGTTGGCCAGCACCTTGCCGGCGGCAACATCATCACCGTAGGTAAAGCCGCCGGGAATAACCATTATCTGGTAGTCAGCCAGCCGCTCTTCACGACGAATTAGCTGGTTGACATGAACCGAGGATACGGCTGCTCCAGCCTGCTGAAAAGCGAAGGCGGTTTCAGCATCACAATTTGTTCCTGGTGCCCTCAGTATTAGTGTTCGTACCTCGCTCATTTTTCACCTTACCAGCGAATTGGTCTCTGCCAGGCTTCTTTTAACTCACCAAGGGAAGCGGCAACCACCTTCCTATCATTCAGTCCGTATATTTCAAGCACCTCGGCATCAGTAATCTGACCGATAGCCGCCAAGCTGGTGCCACTCATTATCGCTTCAAACTCATTCTTATCTTCCACGGAGACTTCAACCAGAAACCGACTGTTTGATTCAGAGAAGAGTATAAAATCATCCCGGTCTATAGTCTCCCCCAGTGGAACAGCCTCCAGGCGGATAGTTGCGCCCAGTCCCCCAGCGAAAGCCATCTCGGCAATGGCAACACCGATGCCACCCTCACTACAATCATGACACGCCTTGACTAAGCCCTCCTCAGTAGCAACGCTCAGCTTGCCCATCAGCTCTTTGGCACACTGGGGATTCACCTCAGGCACATTATTGCCGATGAAACCGCGACTTCTAAAATACTCAGACCCACCCAGCTCATTCTGGGTTGTGCCCACGATGTAAATCAGGTCGCCGGCTCTCTTGAAATCCATTGATACGGCACGACTTACGTCTTCCATAACGCCGACAGCGGAGATGAGCAGCGTGTGTGGAATAGAGATAGTTTCGCCTTCAAATTCAAACTCATTGTAAAGGCTATCTTTACCGGAAATAAAAGGAGTCTCATAGATAATCGCCATATCGTAGCACGCCTGGGCTGCCCGGACTAAAGCCCCCAGCATATCTGGTCGGTCGGTATTACCCCAACTGAAATTATCAAGCAAGGCTACCTTATATAAACTACCACCAACAGCTACAATCTGCCTCAGCGCTTCATCAACGGCCGATGCCGCCATCCAGTAGGGGGCTATCTCTCCATATTTAGGGTTTATGCCGTTGGAGACGATTACACCCATTTCAGAGTCCAGGATTGGTCTGATAATGGCGGCATCACCAGGTCCGTCATTATTCTTTCCCACCAAGGGCTTGAGGATACTACCTCCCTGCACCTCATGGTCATACTGGCGTATCACCCATTCCTTACTACACACATTCCAGGAACCAAGAATGGCTAGCAGGGCTTCGCCTAAATCCGGGGGGCTGGCAAAGTCAGGCTCGGTATATCGTGGTTGTTGCCACACTGCCTCTCTCTTCACCTGGGGGCGACCCTGATGTAAAAATTCCATACTCAGGTCACACACCAGGTTCCCCTGATAAAGGAGCCGAAGTCGTCGGTCGTTGCTGAACTCCCCAATGACTGCTGCCTCTACATCCTCGCTGACAAAAAGGCTCATCAACTCCTCAACACAGTCTGGCGAGACAGCCAATACCATCCGTTCTTGAGATTCGGAGACCCATATTTCCGAGTAGGACAGCCCGGCATACTTTAGCGGAACCTTATCCAGGTAAACACATACGCCTGTTTCGGCAGCCATTTCGCCTACTGCCGAGGAAAGCCCACCGCCACCACAGTCAGTTATCCGACGATACAGTCCACGGTCCCTGGCCTGGAGAAGAATATCAATAAGCTTCTTTTCGACAATGGGATTGCCAATCTGAACCGAGCTATAAGAAACTGCGCTTGACTCCTCGGTAAGCTGTTCCGAAGCAAAGGTGACGCCATGTATTCCGTCACGCCCGGTTCTACCTCCGACCAATACCACCAAATCGCCGGGGTTTTGCTGTCCTCTGTGGCCAAGGTCTTTAGGTAATAGTCCCAATGTTCCACAGAAGACAAGAGGGTTGGCAATATATCGTTCATCAAAGAGTATAGCGCCGTTAAGGGTGGGGATTCCCAGACGGTTAGCATAGTCAGCCACTCCAGCCCGAACCCCCTTAAAAATACGGCGCGGGTGCAAAACCCCCCTCGGTAGTTTTTTATTGGGAAAGTCAGGGGGAGCAAAACAGAATACATCTGTGTTAGCTATTGGCTTGGCACCTAACCCGGTGCCCAGGGGGTCACGAACCACCCCACCTATCCCCGTTGCCGCTCCACCATAGGGCTCAACCGCCGACGGATGACTATGAGTCTCAACCTTAAAACAGAGTGCCCAGCGACCATCAAAATCAATCACTCCAGCATTATCCTCAAAAACGGAAAGGCACCACGGCTTGCCTAGTTCCTCGGTTGCCTTCATGATAGTGCTCTTGAGCAAGTTATCAATGGTCATCCCGCCAAAAGAGATTTTGCCCTTAAATGTTTTGTGGACGCAGTGCTCAGACCAGGTTTGCGCCAGGGTCTCAAGCTCGACATCAACGGGGTTTCGCCCCTGCTGGCGAAAGTAGGCTATAATGGCTTGAAGCTCATCATCAGTAAAGCCAAACTGTTGTCTGACCGGCAAAAGCCCGGCATCGTCCAATTCCAGAATGCCTACTTGATTCAACTTAAATTCATACTTAGGATTTTCAGGAAAGCCAAACTGCTCTGACTTGACTACATGCTGGATAATCGGGTTTAGCAGAAGCCGACTACAGATGACCTCTAGCTGGTCTTCATCCAGACGCCCTTGGAGTAAGTAGCGTCTCGCTGTTTTAACTGCCCTGACGCTGCCGATACCCAAATCCCGAACCGCTTTCATAACGGTGTCTTCGACCGGGTCAGTGACCCCGGCATTGTAAGCCACCTCAATAGTAT